>Ga0164310_10000603_pt1 | contig 19369 bp, 17 predicted proteins | sample GuaBasSedimGuay1_FD_121795 | JGI IMG/M metagenome (GOLD analysis project Ga0164310, IMG submission 121795) | Subseafloor sediment microbial communities from Guaymas Basin, Gulf of California, Mexico - Guay1, Core 4569-9, 0-3 cm | ecosystem: Environmental > Aquatic > Marine > Hydrothermal vents... | reverse complement strand
TGGGAATCGTAAGGCGATTCTCAGTTCACGGAACAAGCGTCCATGTGGAGTTCGCGTGGCCATTTCAGGGCATACCCATTCGCGACCAGTTGATACTGTCGGTGAAGAGTCCCGTCGAGAAGCTGGGTGCCCAGATGACCTTTTCAGAGGACATAATGAGCAACGAGGAACGCCAGAAGTTTCTCATGCTTGAGCAGATGGCCTGGCGGGGGCTCTAGTGTTCGAGAGCCGACACACCTATTTCTCTCAGAATAACAAGAGTGGATGGTGGACCGGGCGAGATTTGAACTCGCGACCTTCTGGATGCAAACCAGACGATCTACCGGGCTAATCTACCGGCCCACAGTTCAGACCTAAAACCGACTGTCGCCATTTTAACCCTTACGTTCGCGATACTCCTTGCGGGCAATGTCAATCCACATGGGCGCACCACGGAGTTGCATGGCCTCTTCCGGTGTCAACTCCTCGTACTTGACCAAAGTCATGTCATCAGGAAGAATACCGCTAACACCGGCTGGATCCTCAATCATGATTGTAAAGTCTGTGTCGCCATTGATGGCACGGTCAATCATCGCGAGCACCTCGGCACCTCGGGCTTTCTCTTCAGGCCGCTCAGCAAAGTTGATGGCGGTTTCAACAACTGGGCGCGTCCTGAGGAGCACCCCCTCTACATTCGTGATGAAGGACTCTGCCTGTGGTCCTGGTTCAATGTCGATTCCAAAGTCCGGTAGCCGAATTGTGCCCGAGCTGGACCTGATGACCCTCACACGGAGAAGTCGCGGATTGTCCACTCTAAGAGTCCATCTCGCTGGCTTGCGTTGCTCGGTCGTAAAGACATCATTGTGACTGAAGTGGCAATTGGGGCAACGCATCGTGAACATGGCAATCTGATTGAAGAATGGCACTGTGTACAGGACCGAGTTCACCTGAAGCTTGGCGGCCCCACAGGCAGGGCACCTGATGGCAAAGTCCTCACTCATGGGTCATCGACCCGTAGTTTCTGCATATAGGCATATTCCACTAGGCCAACACTGGTGGCTCATGAATGTGACCGAGTGGATTGTATTCCCCGGAGTACATCCATGCAATACTCAAAAACAAACTTGGGAAGGAAGGTATCAATAGAGCGTAGCCCGGCCACCAGACTAGGAGGATCATGCTTCATGGATGTGAAGAGCCTTTACGTGATAAAGAGAGACTCAGGGGTCTGTCTGTATCACAAGGACTTCAGAGAGCCCCTGTTCGATCCTCATCTCATATCCTCGTTCATCTCCGCCATGATATCATTCTTTGAGAGAACGAACCAATCTGTGGAGTCGGTCGCTAGGGCATTTGAGGGCACAGACTACAAGATTGTGGTGGAATTCGGCGACTGGACTGTGGGCGCGCTCGTAGTGAATAGTGACCGGGAGTTCCTCCGCGAAAAGCTGCGGGCCATTGTTTCAGAGTTCGAGAAGCAGTTCTCGATACTGAGATACGTGGACATTGACTTGGCTGTCTACACCAGATTCGAAAAGACTGTCATGAGCGAGTTCATCTTCGACGAGATCACCGAGGAGACCATCATCCGGAAAGTGCTGAACTGGGACCTCATCACAACTGACCCCGATGTCAGGTCATTCCTGCAGCTGCTTCCTGAGCAGTGCTCTGTGAAGGACGCCGCAGAATTCCTTGAGATGCCCATTGAGATGGCAATCCACATGGCAGCAGAGGCTGTCTGGGAAAAGGCCGTCACCCTGAGTCAGCCTGTCAAACCTGACGACATCTACCAGACTACGATGTTGGCCGATGTGACAAGAGTGGACGAGGTGTCGCCAGAAACCGTGAGGGCTCTGGCCGAGCTTGACGGAGAAACCCCCCTTGCAATTGTGGCAGAGAGAGTCAAGACCTCGGACCTCAAGCGATTTCTAGACGAGATTGCTCTCTTGGTAAGAAGGAAGAAGATTGAGAAGGTCCCGCCCGCTCAGGCCACGCTTGTCTTGCAGACATCTGTGTTGCAAGGGCTCCTCAGCTCAGGCGCACGGCTCATCGGCCTTCACAAGGCGAAAGAAGTATTTGCAGAGTCTAAACAGCAACTCATCAGCGTGTACCCGTGGCTTGCGTACGTAGACCTTGAAGAGGGTGTGGATGTAGACATCAGAAGCTCGTTGATTACTGCGTCAGTGAAGGGGACCATCTCCCCGCCAGTCATCTACGACGGCTTCAGAGCACTCATGCAGTTCGTCACGAAGCGCCTCAGTGCCTATATCGGCGTACATCCAACAAATTGCATTGTTAGGCGAGTTAAGGAGTCCACAGAACGACAGTTTCCGAGTCGTAGCTACGAGGTCCAGTGGGAGGCCATCACCGTGCAGCCTTAGCAGCAACGTAATCGTAACTATCTTATTGACCGAGAGAAGCCATATTGCAATCATTCGCAGGAGCCGACCCTCTTGAGCCACAAGTCAACGGCCGCCAACGTCTTCTTTGTCATGGGAGTGTTGCTTGCGGCTGTGGGACTGGTGCTGTACCTCACTGGCAACGCCGTGCTTTTCCAGTTCTCGGTGGTCGTGGTAGGGCCGGTGGTAGCAATGGGTACGGGTCTCTTCGGCCTACGACGGTTCGCTCGCGGAGGTATCATAGGCCATGACCAGTTCTCGACCATGAACGGTCTCTTTGCTTTGGGCCTCACAGTCCTGAGCTTGTCAGAACTGCTGGCAGCTGTCATCGCACTGGTCCCTGGGCAGCAGCCATCATTCTTTACTGTCACGCTGCTTCAGTTCCCGGGCGTTCTTCTTTGGGTCCTTGGGGCCGCAGGCTACTATCATGCATGTCTCGACACCATTGGTTGCTCGAGTGGTCGCAAGACGGTTGCCTTAGTTTCGGCCATGACAGCCGTTCTCTTGGCAGTCCTGTCCACCTTTGGCGTTGAGCATCTCGGAGGAAGGAATATGTTTGAGCTGTTGGCCTATGTGCCGACCGCCGCGTGCCTCATCATCACGATCCTACTCCTACTGAAACTAGGGTGGATGTTTAGGGGCGGCCGAATCAGGGTTCCACTGTTCATCCTCGCGTTCGGCGCAGTGTTGTTCCTGATTCAGATAGTTCTTTGGGGAACATTTGGTATCATCCCTATCGATGCTGTGGTGCGCGCGCTGGCTGTCGAGGCATACGTTGTCATCGGGATAGCACATGAAAGGGCCTCAAGAATATGAGCGGGCCCTACGCTCCATCGTCCTCCGCTAGCGCTCTCTTCAGCGCGGCCCTAGCCGGCGCAGGCAGAGCATCGGGATTCGATAATAGCTGCTCGCGCATCTCAGGACTCATGTTCTTTAGCATCTTGGCCATCATCTCTGGGCTCGGAGGTTCTCCTTGTGCCATCATCGTTCCCATTGGGGACCCCGCAAAGGGCGGGGCGAACGTGGGCTGCGGTTCTGGCTCACTCGTAACCTCTTCATGTGCGGCACGGATTGCCTCCTCGCTAATCTCTTCCACACCTTGGTGGGCATAGTAGGTATCGTAGAGTCGCTTGAAGGTCCCTCCGAGAGCAAGGAGTTCCTCGTGTGTGCCCTCCTCTACGATTCGTCCGTGGTCGAACACTATAATCTTCGAGGCATTTGCGATAGTTGTGAGCCGATGAGCAATCACCACCGTCGTTCGACCCGAGAACAGTTTGGCTTGGGCCTCCTGCACCAGAGCCTCGCTGTAAGCGTCAAGCCGACTCGTCGCTTCATCCAGTATTAGAATGCGTGGATTGGCCAACATGGTGCGGGCTATCGTGATCATCTGCCTCTGCCCGGCACTGAGATTCTTGCCATTCTCAATCACCATCGTGTTGTAGCCGTCGGCAAGTACCTCAATGAACTCGTCGGCCCCTATCATCTTGCACAATTCCATAATCTCCTCGTCAGTGGCATCGTCGCGACCGTATCGAATGTTCTCGATGATCGTGCCATCAAAGAGGTAAGGCTCTTGTGGGATGAGTGAAACAGCCCTCCTGAGCGATTTCAAGGTGACCTCTCTCAAGTCTTGGTCACCGATTAACACCCGTCCCTTCTGTGGATCGTAGAATCTGTTAATCAGGGCAGCCACCGTCGTTTTTCCAGCCCCAGTGTGACCAACAAGTGCGACCGTCTGCCCAGGCTCCACTCTAAACGACACATCCTTGAGGACCTCGGTGCCCTCAACGTAGGAGAATGTCACGTGGTCAAACGTGATGCCATCACTGTCGTCACGTAACGGAACCGCATTGGGAGCGTCCTTGATGGCACGCTTCGATTCGAGTACGTCGGACACCCGATCCATTGCCGCAAGGGACGCTTGCACCTGCGACGCCATCATGGATAGCATCAAGATTGGCCACATGAATCTCTGCACCAGCATGATGCCTAGGAACACCTCGCCCACGGTCATCAGTGGTGCGGTTCCCGCGGCCAGAGACCCGCCGACAAAGAGTAGCGCAGCAACAACGAACATCCCAATGCCGCGCATAAGAGGCTGCATCGAGCTCATCAGCACCATGAACTTGAGTCCGTACTTGTACGCCTTCTGATTCAGTCTGGAGAGAATGCCGGCGAATTCCTCCTCTCGATTGAACGCCTTCGCCACATGGATTCCTGTCAGACTCTCAGCTATCTGACCGGACACCTGACCATAGGCTCTCTGAGAGGCCAACATGATGCGTTGACCAACGGTACCAAAGAAGAGAGCTATGAACGCGATTCCAGGGACCACCAGAAGTGATGTGAGAGCAATCAACTCCGAGGTCGTCCACAGCATGATGAATGCGGCCACAAGCATGATGACTTGCCCCGCAATGTCAATAATCACCTGCACACCGGTGGCAAGTGACACTGTGTCAGATGTAACCCGTGATGTCACGTTTCCACTTTGCTCTGCCTTGTGGTATGAGAGGTCGGCATCTACAAGATGATCATACACATCCCTCTGAACCGCCTGTACGAAGCCTGCTTGGGCACCAGAGAGAATCCACGTGTAGATGCCGTTGAAGGCCCAGATAGCGAGCTTGAGTACGACGTATAGTGCCACGAGGACAAGAATTGCATTCACAGCGCTTGGAGTATAGAACACTGTGTCTATACCGCGTGACAGCACAAGCGGCGTTATCACGGACATGACATTGGCGAGCAGCGACAGACCTGCACCAAATGCCACTATCTTCTTGAACGGGCCAAAGTAGCTAAACATTCGACGGAGGAGTACCTTCATGGGCCTTGATCGACGCTCTCTCTTTCTTGCAAGCGCTCGTGCACCGCCGTGACCTCTGAATGCCATCATGCCACACCTCCCGATAAAACAGCCCTTCGAATCATCGCCTGTGCTCCAGGCAAACGCTCGAATATCCGTCGATAGTGCTCAGAGGTTCTGATGAGTTCTTCATGGCTCCCCGATGCAACTAGGCGACCTCGGTCGACAATGATTATGAGGTCAGACTCCAGCAGGGTGCGGAGCCGCTGAGTCACAGTGATGCTCGTGCGGCCTTTCATGACCTCGTCCAGCGCCTTTCGGAGGTGAAACTCAGTCTCAGCATCAACAGCACTAACAGAATCGTCCAGCAGAAGTATCTTGGGGTCCTGAAGGATTGCCCTCGCTATTGCGAGTCGTTGGCGCTGGCCTCCGCTCAACGTCATGCCACGCTCCCCAATGACTGTGTCGTAGCCCTTTGGCAACTGAACTATGAACTCATGTGCCTGCGCCCTCTTTGCGGCCTCAATTATCTCCTCATCAGTTGCCCCCTTCCGCCCGAACGCTATGTTCTCGCGAATAGTTCCTCTGAAGAGGAAGATGTCCTGCTCGACCAGGCCAACCGCGTCGCGGATAGTCTTGGTACGAATGCGTTGGAGGCCCACGCCGTCAATGCTGATGGTGCCTTCAGTAGGGTCATAGAATCTGAGAAGAAGTTTTAGCACTGTACTCTTACCGCCGCCGGGCCCGCCAATGAGTGCAACCCTTGAACCGCCGGGTATCGTCACTGTGAAGTCTTTGAGAGCATAGTGACCAGATTTTCGGCTGCCAGTCGTATACTGAAAACTCACATGATCGAACACTATGTCACCTAGCCAATTGATGCCGGAGGCTTCCTCCTCTGGCTCAACAAGCGGATCCTTCCAGTTCAAAATGTCAACAATACGTTGGGCGTTGACGTACCCTGCCCTGAGCATGAGAAGCATTCGGGGCAACTGGAAGTTGAGAAACTCGAGAGAGAACAGAAGCCCAATGATCGAAGTGAGGTCACCCACACTCATCGCTCCGAGCATGACGGCGTACGCTCCGTACAGAAACGCAGTGGCAGTCATGGCAATTAGAACGACTGCGGGCGGATAGAATGCTGCCAGACGCCCCTCTCTCGCCACGATATCCGCGTATTTCTCGCTCACATTCTGGAACTTCGCCTTCTCCTTATCTTCTGCGCCAAAGGCGCGCACAACCTCAATCCCCGCGAAGACGCCTTGGGCGACGGAGGTGAGTTTCTCCATGGTTTCCGAGCGGGCTCTTCGCACCGGCTCGACCGTGTTGGCATAGCGATATGCGAACGCCAAGTACACAGGGGCACCAATTGCCATTATCAACGTGAAGATTGGAAGACTGATGCCAGCGAGAGTCACGAGTCCCGTAAGACCTGGTGCCCTATCGTAAGAAACAAGCAGTATTCCTGTGATGAGCATCGATGAGAGGCCACTGATAAGGTTCCTGAGAGCGGGGTTGAGAGAGAATCTCACCCAGCTGATGTCCTGCATGGCCACAGAGAGCATGCGCTTGCTGTCCACCGTGTCGTGAAACGCCATGCTAAACTCCTGAATCTTCTCGAAGAACTCTTGCCGCGCATCACGTTCCCAAGCCAGAGTCACTATTGCCCAAACATATCCCACAAGGAAGTACATTAGCATGTATGTGACTGCAAGACCCGTAATCGTCCAGACATAGAACATGAACCTGCTACTCAGCCCGCTTACAGTGAGCTCATCGATGGCGCTTCCCATCAAGACGTTGGGCATGGTCATAAGGAACGCCGAGATGCCCGTAAGGAGCGTTGCTGCAACGATGGCGCCCTTGTGTCTCAGAAGCCCGGCAAGCATGTAGCGGGCTGCGCTTGTTGTCTTGGAACTGTTCTCAGTCAGTGCTACCGTCCTCCATTTCATCGATGATCGAATTAATCTCCTCACTCAGTCCTCGGAGAAGACGCACAGTCTTGCGACGCTGAGAAGTGGTCAGCTCGCCTACTGACTCCTTGAGCCTTGAGATAACAACGGTGATGAGTTTGACATATGCCGAGGCCCGGTCCTCAGGCTCCAACAGACTGAGCCAGAACAGAGGGCCGACACGAACCTTCTGCTCCACCGACTCCTGCCTGTTCCGGACGTTCTTCAATACATTCAATCCCTTATCCGTGATTGCGTAGATCTTGGAGCGGCCGTCGGTGCGCACGGCCTGAATCATGCCATGATGCTCAAGACCAGCAAGAAGGGGATAAACGGATCCCGGACTCGGTCTCCACACCCCTCCCGTACGTTCCTCCATCAGACGCATCAAATCGATGCCGGACATCTCGCTGTTCTCCAGTAGGCGCAATATCAACAACTTCAGCATTCCTCGCGGAATGGCCTGAAGACCGTCATGCCAGTGGAGATGCGGGTGACTTTGTCGCGGCATCATGTGACCTCAATTATCGAATGCGATATTTTCTCGCAATATCGAATGCGATATAAAGGCGTCGGTGTCGGCTGTGCCCGCATCTTGCGTGAGGGCTAATAGTCGTACAAGGCAAGTTTCTTAAGACCACACCGGGGAGACGGTCGGCAAAGCGAGGGAAGCGACATGGGCGAGAAGGCGAAGGTGAAAGAAATAGCCAGACTGTATTCAAAGGTGTGGCAGCTTCCCTCATTCCGCGGGATAGTCCTGCGACTTGGCCTCTCAGTTATCGCCGTGTCTACTGTTCTCTCGTTGTTGAAGACCATCAGCCTGCTGGGTTGGAATGCGCTCACGGCATTTGTCGAGTATGCGCTGCTCTTTGGCGTTCCCACATCAGTTGGCGTGGGCCTACTGTATCTCATCATCAGAGAGCCGGGCGCCCCGCTTGATCTGCGGAGGACGGTCGGATCAGTCCTGTTCGCGGTAATCTTCTGGTTTGTCATGGCTGTTCTTGGAGGAGTTGTTGACACGCTGGTCGGCATTGCTTACTTTGAGGCGCGTTTCATTCTGCTGGGCATGGGAATGGCGTACTTTGCCCTCTCATTCCTCATCACGGGTCTGAGTGAACGACACCCGCTCAGGAACTTTCTCGGCTCACTGATGCCCCCACTGACGCTTCTCGTTTCATGGATACCGCTCACGTGGCAGGGGGCGTTCGTACCGCAGCTTCCGCAAAGCGGTCTTGCCATGATGACGATAATGGTTATCGTCGATGCATTGGCAGTGAACTACATCTTCAGCGCAGTCAGCAGGCCGTTCGAGAGAGATCTTGGAATCAGTGGCCCGGGTCTGCTCAGGGCATTCGGGCATGCGTATCTTGTGGACAACCCGATCCCATTCGAGAGGATGATGACGCGGATTGCGGTCGAACAGGATGTGCCAATCGAGGTGCTGGTTGTACGTAGCGGCGACGAGATTGTTGCTGTCGCCGTGACTCTGTACGTTCACCCAGGACCTTTCAGGGATATAGGCAGCAGCGCTCTTCCCTCGGTGATCATCAACCATATCGAAGAAAAATATGGGGCCATCGGGCTCGTGTTTCATGGGACTTGCACGCATCACCAAAACCTCACGTCCAAGGACGACTTTCCAAGGGTGCTTGCAGAGATTGACCGGCTGATTGCCAATGCGGAAACTCACGGTGAAGTTGGCGGTCCGGTGTGGTCGGACGAGGGCAAGTTCAAGGTATGGACGATATTCTCAGGAGATGATGTGCTTGCAATCACCACGAGCTATCCACACTTCACCGATGACATCAGCCTCGAAGTAGGAAAACAAGCGGCGGCACTTGTGCGTCAGCGTGTGCCGGGCATTCGTGGAGTCTGCATCGTAGACGCCCACAACTGCATTGGTGAGGACGCAGTTTCGGTAATGCCAGGTGATCCCGATGCAGAGGAATACGTGGCCAGCGTGGCAAGCGCCGTCTTTGGAGCGGTCAATGCTCCGCGTAGGCCCGTTGAGGTCGGTGTCTACAGACTGACTGACCATGGGCTCACAATCACAGATGGCATAGGACCTGGAGGCATTGCTGCGTTCATCATCAAGTCCGCCAGGAACGAATCGGTAATTGTGGTAGTCGACGGAAACAATGTGGAGCCCGGGTACCGGGATAGAGTTGTTGGTCTACTCAAGGGACAGGGGTTTGCCAACGTCGAGATGGTGACAACTGACACACACATTGTCAACGCGGTATCTCTGTCGCACAAGGGATATCCACCGGTCGGACGGGAGCGGCCCGATGATGTATTAGACGCCATCGGAATCGCGGTCACGAAAGCACGAGAAAGCATCAGGCCTGCGTCAATTGGACTCGAGTTTGGCGAAGTGAGAGGAGTCAAGACCTTCGGCGAGAGAGGATTCGACACCCTCACACTTGATGTTGCGGAGGCGGCATCCATCGCCAAACGCACTGGTCTCGGATTGGCTGGTGGAACCGCGCTGCTTCTGATTCTCCTCTCGCTGCTTCTCTAGCGAGAGTAGGAAATGACTTATCGTGTCAGCAGTATGCTGTGTAGAAGGTATGGAGAGTCTCACGATGACGGCGAAGAGAATCTTGGTGTGCATCACAGGTGCCAGCGGGGCAATCTATGGTGTCCGAACAGTCCGAGCCCTGAAGACACTTGGACATGAGGTACATCTGATTGTGACCCGGTGGGGAGAGAAGACATTGGAATACGAAACGGGGCTCTCCGCGCAGGGACTCAGTACCGAGGTGGATTCAACCTACAATGAGGTGGACCTTACTGCAAGTCCTGCGTCTGGCAGTTTTCTTCTTGACGCCGTTGTGATCGTACCCTGCTCCATGAAGACTCTTGGAGCCATTGCTCATGGCATTGCGGACAATCTTGTTGTCAGGGCTGCTGACTGCGCACTCAAGGAGAGGAGGAGGCTTGTCCTAGTCGTTCGAGAGAGCCCATACAACCTCATCCATGTCAGGAACATGGCGGCCGTCATGGACGCGGGTGCTGTTGTCCTGCCTGCAAGTCCAGCCTTCTGGCACAGGCCGGAAACTATCGAGGATCTCGTGGACTCTGTAGTCGAACGAATACTTGTTCATGCCGGGGTGGAACCACCGAATCGAACCGTCTGGAAAGGACTGAATGTCTAATCACGAAGCACTGAGAGTGGGCTTCACCGTAGATAGAGGGCAATGGTGAGCGTGTGGGAACAGTACTGGCACCGCACTGGTCTGCGCTGAAGCAGCTCCTCGACCTGCTCGGGGTCGAGTGGCGCACCACATCTCAGGCAGACCCATGAGTCAATGCTCTCAGCCAGCTCATCTATCGTTGTGGGCAACATGGCAATGTCCTCACCCAGAGCATCAACTCGGACAGCAGCATGCCGCCCCGTTTCTGGGCCGGTGATTGTGACTATGACCGCCACCTTCTTGCCAGTGTACTTGCCCTCGGCATAACCACGAATGGTGCCTATGAAGTCCCCGGCAACGATTCGCTCGTCACAGTCGACAATATGGAAGTTCTTAGCAGGAAGAATCTTCTCAGCCTTGGTGAACAGTACCCTAGCGTTCCAATCGAGTATCTGCTCCTGTCCCGTCTTTGTTAGGTCCTCTAGAATCTTGTCGAACTGCTCGGTCGTCGCCTTGAGAGGCTTCAACAAGTCGCAGACAGAACGTATGAGATATGGTTCGACCTGTACCGTGTGCAGCTGGTCCTTGAAGTCTATGTAAGAAACCGTAGAAACTATCTTGCCCTGGACACAGTCCCTTGTTGGATAGAACGTGAACAGTGGGCTCCTGAACCCGCCAACCTCGATACGTGAGATCGTCTTCACGCTATCCCCTGCCAGCTCCAAGCAGTCCTCCGGGTACGCGACCACACTGACCGTGACGTTCGTTATGACGTACCCGCTGTTGTTGACAATCTTCACCTTGTAGTCAAATTTCCCACCGACAATCTCACAGCCACGATACACCTCGACGCCCCTCTCAGGGACGGGCTCCTCAATGGACGGCTCAATCTCAACCGGCCGGGCAGGCTCTGCCGCCTCGATGGGAGGTACCTTCCGTTCCTCGACCAAGTCCTCGTAAGTGCGACGCATTATCTCAGCGTGCTTTGGCGGGACCTCAAGCACCACCTTGCCATGCAGTGGACAAAGAAGCGTCACACGCGACTCTCGACCAGCAGGTTTGATGTCAACGAGATCGAGGGGGCCATGGCACTCAGGGCATTGATAGACAATCTTGAAAATCTGGCGGTAAGTCTCCTCGTTCATCGCTGATACGAAGAAACGCTTGTTCTTGTGGCCATTCCTGCACTCGGACTTCAGCTCTATCATCCCGCGATGCTCGTCGATGTCACGCACTATCAGGGGCTGGCCGCACTTAGTGCAACTCAGCGTCTTCGCGATGGCGGGGAAGTAGTCGATCTTCTCAGCCTCTTCCGTGACTATCTCAAAGACATCACTGGGCGCCTCACGTTGCATGAGACCATGGATTGGACACACGACCTTGAACTGTACACGACCCCTGCGTTCACGCTTGTCGGTCAAGTGAGTGAGAAGGCCACACTCATCGCATGTTAGAACAGACCGGGTGACCAAGGCGCGTGCAGAATCCGTCCACTTGACGGGAAGCGAGCTCTGTGTCGAGCGACCTGTAGCGGGGCAGAGCATCTTGAATCTGTAGCCCTTCTCGTCGCGTTCGATGCGTTGAATCGCCATCGGCTGAGGGCACTCAAGAGAGGTCAACATGGCTCGAAGAGCAGCATCGTCAGGAATCGACTCCACAGCGCTCCTGAGGCTCTCCTCAAGAGTCGCGGGAAGATCTTTGCGGGACACACCATGGACGGGACATGCGACATGGACTCGTATCTTGGACCCACGATGCTCAATCCGCTCAAGATGACCCGGCAGTGTGCAACGTTCGCAATTGAGCACCCTTTGCAGTATCTTGCTTAGAAGGCCTGCACTTGCGTTCTTGGCCACGTAGCGAGTGTATCTATGACCGTTGGGACATCGAACCTTCATCTCATAGTAGTCAGGCCTCTCGTCAATCTCACGTACTGCGAACACCTTGCCGCACTCCGGACAGACGAACGAGTCAGCCACCGCACGATCCGGCTCCATCTCGGATATCACCTCGTTCACTGCAGGGATATACTTCACCGGAAAGCTGCGGCGCTGCGGGCCGTGGATTGGACAGAGCACGGTTTCTTCCGCTTCTCCACGGTGCGTTTCAGTATACAGGTGCGCCATCAGGGAACCGCAATCGAGGCACACGAACATCCTCGCAAAGATCTCTTCCGCAATCTCGTCAGCCTGACGCTCGACAAGTCGGCGTACGCTCTTGTGACCCTGAAGACACTGCACATCCAGTCGGAGAATCTTGTCCTTCAACTCCGCATCTGTGACATAGAGCGGTTCGCCACATTTGGTGCATGTAAACATCGAATGGTCACCCCACTTGTTCCGACGCAACCGTAATAGCAATCGTCACGTCTGCTTATCATCATTGTTCTGCGGAGCTCCTTGCCAAGTTCAACGGATCCCTGCCATTTCTCGGACCTCACGAACCAGAAACGTCAAAACTCTCCAGTAGAGTGTCGGCGACCTTTTTTACGCGCGCCCTATAACCGCGTGTCGTATACACGCGAATCGTTCTCATTGGACTGGAGAGGCTCTGGGCGATCCTGCTGACATCTTCCACGCGCCAGAACTCATATCCCCTCGAACCCCGCTCAAACATAGCAAGCTGGTCCAGTGGATACCTGCCGGGGTAGAAAGTCACCGACGGTCGGTCGGGGAAGTCCACGTACACTCGCACTGGGTCAATGCCGGTGTCTTCGGCGATTTCTCGCTCCACCTCGGCGCGACCGACTGGATCACTGAGTCTTGAGAGGAATCTGGTATCGGACAGTGTTCGAACACTGGCGACCTTGATCAAATCTCGCCTCCTAAAAGCGTCGAAAATCTTCCCTGCGAGCCTCAGTTCCTCGGATGCGCCCTTGTCAACGTTCAATAGTCTGTGGTGGAAGGTGAAATCATCGCAGACAAGATAGGGAGTGGGGTCTTTCGTTGGAAATGGGAACAGCTCACTGCCAGCAAGTTGAAGGACACGCAGTAGCATCAGTTCTGCAGCACGCACTGTCTTGTGATAGTACACCGCCTCGAACATATTGGCTCCGGCCGACAGATAGGACTCAAGAGTATACCTTGCGCTGCGAGAGATCACAAGCATGTTCTTTGCAATGGCCAGAGAGCCGTACAGCTTGTTGTACTCAATGTTGGCATAGTCCACCCCTGCGAAATAGGCATCACGCTCCAGACTGTCCATTAACTCAGGGTTCACGGGGACTTCAGAGAGGTTAATGCGAATCGTCTTTGTCGGAATACCCCGACGCACAAATGACACCACCTCATCGACGGAGAACGTACTGTCGCTGATGATATCAGCTACTGCCGACCACCTAATGACAAGCTCGGCAATATCGAATCTGTCAGCCCCGCCGTTGTGTAGATACTCCTCCATGACATTACCCCATGCCCCTCGTGAAACCGCCAACAGCATCGCCGTGAGCCGCGCGCGTTCGACAGTTTCAGCATCGACTCGGAGATGATTGAACATCGAGTGCGTCATCTCGACGAATCCAAGCATATGGCCCATGAGGGAAGTATCAGCCCCAGGATAGACCTTGTAGACACCGGATGGCCAACGGATATTCCTCAGACGCTGGCTCACGCGCAAATCGAGTATTGACGACTCAAGAGCTGTCAGGCATATGTATCCTCTGAGTGGGTCCTTGATCTCTATCACGGTCTCCAAGTCAATGAGAGGCATGGTGCATCACAAGCTACTACCAAGATGGGACAACGGCTAGACGGTTCTCACATATATGGTTCGTTGTTTCGACCAAATACGGCAATCAAAACAAGGGGAGGGGGAGCGGAGGTAGTACCTCCGTCCTCTTCTGTCAGTGTCCTACGTGAACGTGCGCATAAGCACGTCCCAGCGGTGTTGCACGTAAGCTTGGAGCTCAGCAATCTTCTTCTCGTCCTTCTTGGGCTTGAAGAGGCGAGAGAACCTGCCCTGCAGCTTGAGGAACTCCTCTATTGGCTTGCGCTTCGCGGGGTCCTGGAACCTCTTGCTTTGGGGGCTCAGTTTGAACTTGTCGCCGATGCGCTCCCAGAGAATCCAGTACCCTGTTTCGACTGCTAGCTTGCCAATCTCAACACCCAACTCCACGGGGTAGTTCCACGCCTGTGGACAGGGGATCAGCACATGGATGAACTTCGGCCCGTGAATCTCGCTCGCCCGCTTGAACTTCTCGTACAGGTCACGAGGATATGCAGCATTTGCGGTTGCCTGATAGGCAGGCTCATGGGCTGCCACGACCAAGTCGAGCATCTTTTCCGGCTCTGTCTTACCGTACCATGTGGTAGTCGTCTGAGCATAGAGGGGCGTTGCACCTGAGCGCTGTGTACCCGTATTGCTGTAGACTTGGTTGTTGTAGCAGACATAGAGAAAGTCTGTGCGCCTCTCGAAAGCGCCACTTAGAGCCTGAATGCCAATGTCGAAGGTCCCGCCGTCACCAGCCCAGACCATCACTTGTACGTCTTCACGGCCCTTGGCCTTGAGAGCAGCCCTCACTCCAGACGCAGTGGCGGCCGCGGCCATGAATGCTGTGTTAAGGATTGGCACACCCAGACCTGACTTGGGCCAGAGCGACTGAATCACGCTCGTGCAACATGCAGGGACCACCTGAATCACCTTGCCCTCAAGCGCTTTCAGAGCGTGTCTGAGAGCCAATGTGTCCATGCAGCCCGCACAGGCAGCATTTCCCTTCAATACGAATTCCTTGAGGGGCATTTCACGTATTGCAACCATCTCTCATCACTCCAGCAGGTCATGCCAGGTTTCTTCGGGACCCATCTCGCCGCTCTCGACGGCCTTCACTGTGTCCAAAATGATCTCCTTGATGTCATCCACCGTGACGTCGCGGCCACCAAGACCACCAATGTAGCTCTTCACAATCGGACGGTAAGGCGAGTGGTACAGCGCAGCCCGGATGTCATTTGCTACGTGTCCGCCGAAACCATATGACACGCCACGGTCAAAACTTGCAAAGGCCTTCACCTTGCTTGCCAGCGCCCGCATGGGCTCCACAGGGAACGGCCTGTACATTCGAACACGCGCCGCGCCAACCTTGTAGCCCTCGTCGCGCAGCTCGTCGATTGCATCGATTGCCTCTGCGCCAACGGTACCCTGTGACGTAAACACCACCTCAGCATCATCACATCGGTACTGGTCAATGGGTCCGCCAAAGTACTTGCCGAATAGCCTCTTGTAGTCCCGCTCGACCTCTTCGTAGACCTTCAGGGCGTTCTTGCTGGCCTCGTGCATCTGATATCGAAACTCCTGATAGTACTCAGGAAACACTATGTTTCCGTGAGAAACGGGATTGTCAGGATTCATCACCCAGTGCGGAGGCTTGTAGGGCGGTAGGAACTCATCGACCTCTTCCGGCTCGAGATAGTCAAACGTAGAAACTGTGTGACTGAGAACGAAGCCGTCCGCGCTGACCATGACCGGCATCAGCACACGCTCGTCCTCTGCGACCTTGAACGCCTGAATGATTGTATGATAGAACTCGTCCACGCTGGCCACATAGAATTGTATCCAGCCAGTGTCACGTTTGCTCATGCTGTCATCGTGCGTGACATGGATGTTCCAAGGGGGCGACACAGACCGGTTGATGTTCGCAAGGACTATCGGTAGCCTCGCAGCAGCGGCCCAATGCAATGCCTCATCCATGAGCAGGAGGCCGTTAGAGGACGTTGCCGTGAAAGCGCGAGCACCAGTTGAGCTCGCTCCTATGCATGCGAACATCGCAGAGTGCTCGGACTCCACGCGTATGAACTCACCCTTGTAGATTCCCTCCTCGTCGAGAAGGGCGATCTGCTCGGGCACCGTGGTTGCCGGTGTAATCGGATAGGCGGCAACAACCTCAACTCTCGCAGACACAATGGCTCTTGCAGCAGCGTAGTTTGCACTCATTAGCAGTGTCTTCATTAGGTCGCCTCCTCTTGTCCGGCTCGCACCATCTCGATGCACTTCTTCGGACAGACCTGCGCACAGATGCCGCATCCCTTGCAGTAGTCGTAGTCTATGTGCGGTGTACCGTCTTCATCGAGGTCTATGGAGGCCTCCGGACAGTATAGCCAGCAGGTCCTGCACCGGTTACAGGTATCATAGTCAATCACGGGATTGAAGGTCCGCCAGCTACCGGTCTTGCCAGTGGACCCGATGACAGGAGCAGAATAAGGCGTCTTGGGCATGTCTGCCCGGCTCTTTGGTTCAGTATTGACCTGGTTGACCACGAGTAACACTTCCTGCGGTCATTACGAAGCCGCAACAGCTCAGGTGGGATATTAAGCATTGTGATGCAGCGGATATTCGACCAATGAGGGAACAAGTGTTGATTGACTCGGTGTTCAGTCTCAACACCGGACAATCACAGAACAGCGTTCGTCGAATCTGCATTCTGAGCAACTTCTTGTGGTATGCGACCCCACATTATAGGAAGCAATTCTCTTTTCCAACGCACAATACGACGCTACCATCACTCTCTGGCGCCTGCGGCGCAGTTCAATGACGCCGCTATGTTGAGCTGACAATCTGTACCATTGCTCTGACGAATCGGCGAATGTCCTTGAGGTCCTCTGAGATGAAACGGAACACGAGCGTGTTGTCAATTGTCGAATACATGTGTACCAACCTGTGACGAAAACGAACCATCCTCATCATCTGCTCGGCCAAGTCAGTGTCAATCAAGCCGCGATCTCGCAATATCTTGAATACGTCAACGTAGCTGGCCGGTCGTCCCAGTGCAAGAACGGACACGACATGGCTTGCCATATCGATGCACGCCTCGATGGCGATATGAAGTGCGCGTTCGGCCATTAGGCGAGTTTCGAACGAGGAGAGGTAGTTGTCTAGTCCATCCTCACGCACAGACTCCAGGACAATTAAAGCCTGTTCGATGAGTGATATCCTAGAGTTAACCACATCACGACTGACCATGCTCTTGCCGCTCCAGAAACCTCTGAGCCATGTAGCGGTCGTACTCGCCCCACAGACGCTGCATCTCGTCATACTCATCCCAAGTCAAACGCTCGAACTGAGTCCGCGCAACAGGATCTCTATCGAGGAACAAAATTCCATGCCTCACAACACTATTCCTGACTGCCACATCTGCAAGATTCAGACAAATTACGTCTACCCGCATCAGACCTATGGTTTCAGAGATACGGACCGTCAGGCTCTTCATCAAGGCCAGACATAGCTCTGGCGACGAGTCATCGAGGAGGACTGCCACATCGAGATCGCTCATAGGGGTTGTTCGGCCCGTGGCCACGGACCCAAACAGGTATGCCGCAACCACGTGCTCCTCAGTCCGCATTATCTCGACCAGTGCGTTGATGATCTCCTCACGTTTCAACTTCATCAGCATTCACTCTCACTTTACTGGGCCTTACTTTTGCCTTTTGCGCTGGGCTCAGTCTTTTTCGCCCGCCCGTTAGACAGACTCTTCGCCATCGGCTCTTCGTGCGGGGTTTCGGCAGAGCAACACATCGCCACGCGATGAGGGAGTCATAGACCCGAGAACAGAAGCACCATCCTTAACAGAGAGGCCGTGCCCAGACCTTCTCTGAGAGGACAGGTGAGCATAGATGGAGTTCAGCGTGTGTCTTGTACAGATGCCCTGTGTAGAGGGCAACCGCAAGCCGAACTTCGAACGGGCCAGATGGCTGCTGCAGAATCATAAGCCACGGACCGAGCGCGAATTCGTTGTGCTGCCCGAGTTGTTCGCTATCGGGTTTCGTCACACAGACTACGCCACAGTTGGGCCGGGCGTCAATGGGGAAACAGAAGACTTCCTCCACGATCTTGCTGCTGAAACCGGAGCGTATATTGTGACGACGGACATTGAGGGACATGGCGAGAAGTACTTCAACACGCTGATGATGGCGTCACCACAGGGAAAGACCATCGCCAAGTACCGTAAGGTCCATCCGTTCCAGCAGGAGAGAGATGTGTTCGACGGCGGCGACACGCTCGTGCTTGCCACCGTGAAGGGTATGAAGGTGGGGCTGGAGATCTGCTATGACATAAGGTTCCCTGAGCTCACGAGGAGGCTGGCCCTTGAGGGAGCCCAGCTGGTCATAGTTCCCGGCGCGTTCCCCGACCCTAGAAGCCATCACTGGGACACGCTCCTTCTTGGCAGAGCCATCGAGAATCAGCTATACGTCGCCGCTGCCAATCGTGTGGGGCGCTCGTTCGATGGGAAGACGTACTTTGGTCATAGCCAGTTCGTTGATCCATGGGGGGTAAGGGCGACCAGAATGAACTCGGAGGAGCGCGTCATCCGTGACACTGGCGACACGAACACGGTCGAATCAGTGAGAGCTCAGATCACGTGTTACGAGGACCGGGTTCCCGAGGCCTATGAGAGAGTGCGTCACCATAACGACCAAGGCACAAGCGTTAAGTGAGAAGGGCAGTTCGATTGAAGCGGAGACGGAATAGATGAGTGAGAATGATTCAGAGCGCATCAAAGAGGCTGTTAGAGACTGGTTCTCTCGTGAGGGAATCAAGGTCGAGAGCATCTCAAACCCACGGGCCGAGTTCCTCTTCAAGGTCAAGTTCATGCGCTTCTTCTTCACTGTCGTTCGTCCAAACGACCAGCGGTTCATCCAAATCGAGTCGCAGGTGATGATCTCACCTCAACATCTCAAGAAGCTCACCGCTGAGAAGATGAGGGACTTTCAGATCAAGGCCATGCGCTTCGCCTTCACCCAAGACGTGAGCATGGGGTTTGTTCAGCCTCGGCCGGGTCAACCAGGGCCGAAACCCCCAGGCCCGGGGTTCGTTGTCTCCGACAGAATCTATGACGACGCCTTCAGCGATGATATGCTGTGGCGGACTATGAGAAAGATCCACCGGGTCGTGGACATGGTGATCCATATCCTCAATGACATCACTGGCGATACGCCTGGGAAGGCTCCGGAGCCTCCAGATCAGGGGCCATCTTACTACACAAAGAGTGTCCGGAAGCTCCGCGGAGTAGTCGCCGCCTGGTAGTATCCATTCTCAACAAGCAACCGTAGGAAAGAGTGCTGTCTGCCCAGACCACCTAGAGTTCCCTGACGGATTGCACTAGGA
>Ga0164310_10000601_pt1 | contig 19389 bp, 22 predicted proteins | sample GuaBasSedimGuay1_FD_121795 | JGI IMG/M metagenome (GOLD analysis project Ga0164310, IMG submission 121795) | Subseafloor sediment microbial communities from Guaymas Basin, Gulf of California, Mexico - Guay1, Core 4569-9, 0-3 cm | ecosystem: Environmental > Aquatic > Marine > Hydrothermal vents... | reverse complement strand
TCCATATACATATTGGTTCTGAAATATTATAAATTTTTCATGATAATATTCTATTGTGGTTCGAATTTCGGACTATGATATTGTCAGGGTATTGATGGACAACGCAAGATTATCATACGTCAAGATAGCTGAAATCTTCGGCGTTTCAGAGGCGGCAATCAGGAAACGTGTCAAGAAACTAGAGAAAGCAGGTGTTATAAAGAAATACACAGTCGAGGTGGATCCTCGGAAACTTGGCTTTGAGATTAAAGCGCTAATCGGAGTAGACTCAACCCCTGAGAGATTCATTCACCTGGTTAATGAGCTTAAAACTATGGATAATGTTATAAGCCTGTACACAGCTTCCGGCGACCACATGATAATCATAGAATGCTGGTTTAAAAACTCAGGCGAGCTATCTGAATTTATAAAGCTGCTGGAGGAGAAGAGAGGCGTAACAAGGGTTTGTCCAGCGATAATACTTGAAAAAATTAAATAGTCTATGCTATGGACTATGGAGCTTGAGCTTTAATCTTGTAATACATTTTTAGAGTTTGTATTGTGGATTCTATGATAGATTTATAGGTTTTTGCTCAGATTCTAAAATGCCATGCCCAAGGGAGAGCACAGGCTTAAGAGAGAAGTTGGATGGTACGGATCCTTCAGCATGGGATATGCTGACGTTGGGGCAGATATCTACATAGCCTTAGGGCTGGTTTCTCTCTATGCCTGGGGAGGTTCGCCTGTAGCCTTTCTGATAGCTGCTACGGCGTACATCATGACCGGGCTTGCATACGCAGAGCTTGCATCCACCTACCCATACGCTGGAGGCGCCCAAGTATACACTATGAAGGCAACCAACGACCTCTTCGGCTTTCTAGCAGGATGGGTCATAATGCTTGACTACATTGTAGACATAGCTCTCTTCAGCATGGCTAGTGCAGGATACTTGTCATTTCTAATAGGTGGAATAAAGAATTACAAGTTGGGCATAGGTTTTGTGGATCTTTCAGGTATGACTTTAGTCTCTATAATTCTAATAGTTTTCCTAATACTTATCAACCTGGTCGGGATTAAAGAGTCGTCAAGGTTTAACGAGTCAATGGTAACACCTTCACTGATAGTTCAGCTCTTGATCCTTAGTTTAGGGCTCGCCCTAGCCTTTGATACTAAGCTCTTTATATCTCAGGTTAGGGAGCTTGGGGCTCCGGCAGCCAGGTATATTTCTTATGTACCATTTCTAGGCTTAAGAACCCAAAACTTTCTTTACGGTTTAACCCTTGCAATGAGCAGTTTTATAGGTATTGAGTCGATAGCGCAGGCTGCGGAGGAGACCCGGAGGCCTCATAAGTGGATACCCCTTGCATCAAAACTTTCAGTTATAGTAGTCCTATCTTTCACGCTTGGGTTTTCTATCCTCTCCCTTGGAGCTATACCGTTGGAAGAATTCACCATCGATATTAGTAACCCATTGGCGGTCTTATCTAGGCAGATACCCTATGTTGGGAGGTACATAGCTTTCCTGGTGGCGGTTACAGGGTTTCTTGTGACCCTGGCATCGGCGAATACTGGTGTTATAGGGGTTTCAAGGGTTGTATTCTCGATGGGCAAGTTTAGACTTCTTCCATCATGGTTCTACCATGTCCATCCTAAAACTAGGACTCCGGTTAGGACCATTCTCATATTTGGGCTTATGGGTGCAGCCCTTACCCTTCTGGAGAGCCTTGAAAGGATAGCTGACCTTTACAACTTTGGCGCGTTACTCTCGTATGTTTTTGTCCATTATTCCTTGATCGTCCTTAGAAACAAAGATTCGAAAGCTTATAGGCCATGGAAAACCCCATTTTCAATAAAATTATTATCGATGGAGCTTCCGCTTGTCGGGCTTATAGGTCTATTATCATGCATATCGATATGGGCTCTAGTTGTACTTTTTCATCCTATGGGACGGTTTCTAGGGGTTATCTGGCTGTCTGCAGGTGTGATGGTTTACACCTTTTATAGGCTTAGCTCCGGCTACAAGATTTTCTCAAAGGATGGGGGGAGGATGATTAAGCCGGGTATGATTAGGTATGAAACCCTCGTTTTCGTCAAACTGCCCGTGAAAAAAGAATTGATAGTGAAAACGGTCTCCGAAAGGCTTAAACGGAATTTCAATCTGCACCTAGTAAGCATAATAGACCCGTCCAGATATTCTCCTGGTAGATTAGAGGAGATAGTAAAGGTTACTGACCTTGAGCTTGGTGAACTATCCAGTAGCCTTGTGAAAAGGGGGTTTAAATCCTCCCACAAAGTGATTGTGGGGGACAAGATTCAGAGCGCCCTGCAGGAGGCTGAAAATCCATTTTACGACTTTATCGTGATATTCAGGGGGAGAATTGGTAGGAAGGGTAGGTTCTATCTTACCGAGACACTAATGGACAAAGTTAAAGGTAAAATAATCATCTTAGGAATTGGTGGTGCGGTATGACTAGCCCCGAAGTAAAGGTTCTGATTAACATGTGTGTGGACCCCAAGGAGCTTGACGAGATAATAGCTCGGTTGAAGGAACATAGATGGGTTAAAGATCTATACGAGGTTACAGGTGACTATGACATAGTAGCTCTCGTGGAGGCAGAGGATATTGTAGAATTTAGAAACCTCTTAAAGAAAGAAATATTATCAATCAAAGGCGTTAAGTTGACGAACAGCGTTGTAATTCTCTACACTCATAAGAGAGAAGGAGAACCAGTAGAGTAGGGTCTAAATTGGGTAAAATACTCGTACTAGTCCCAGACCCAGATATAGATCTTTTAGGGCCTATATACAAGATAGTGGATTTGTTAAAAGGATGTGAAGCGACTATTTTCTACCCGTTCGAAGTTCCGGTAGTATCCCTTTTGGACGAGGAAGAGTTTAGAGATCAGATAAAGGAAATAGAGGAGAAGCTCTCCCCCTTTGTAGCCAGGGTTAAGCCGTTCTTCTCAGAGGTTGCAGTTAAAGTCGTCCTCGCAAGAGACCAGATGGAGGCGGCGGTTGTCGAAGCTGAAAGCGGGGAATACAACCTCATAATAGTATATAGGATCTACGAGAGAATAGGAGGCATATTTAAACATGAAAAGTTCATTAAAATAGTTGGAAAAACAGATAAACCCGTCCTGTTCATATAGGGTTCAACATTATCCGTTTAGCTGTGATACGCGCTGTTCTCGTTGTCACCTCCTACTCTTCAGGTGTTAAGCCTTTTAACCTAGATGTGGGTAGATACTCTTTGATGCTATATGTTGTGGCTGGTAATAGGAGTAATAGCTATACTTGTCTTGATAGCTGTCTACTATATTAACAGGGTAGTTGTCCTTTCTAACCGCGTTGACACTGCATGGGCTCAGATAGATGTCCAGCTGAAGAAGAGGGCGGACCTGGTTCCGAACCTGGTTGAGACTGTTAAGGGCTATATGAAGCATGAGCGGAAGGTCATAGAAATGATCACCAAGGCTAGGGAAAGGATGATGGGTGCTAGAACCTTCAAGGAGAGAATCGAGGCCGAGGGAGAGCTCACCAGGGCTCTGAAAACATTGTTCGCACTCGCTGAGAACTATCCCAACCTAAGGGCGAGTGAAAACTTTAAGCTTCTCCAGGAGCAGCTTGAAGGCATAGAGAACAAGATAGCGTATGCAAGGCAGTTCTACAACGACTCAGTCCTAGAATTCAATAACATGATATCAACCATACCAGGCGTATTCTTCGCCAAGCTTATCGGGAAGGACAAGCCTAGAGAATACTTCGAGATCCCTGAGGCTGAGAGGGCGCCGCCAAGGGTAAGCTTCGAGTGACCTAGCCTTGGAAAGGAGGCATATAAGCTTCTACGACCAAATAGCCAGAAATAAAAGGAAATCACTCCTTCTTGCATTAGGGGTCTTCATCCTCATAACATCCCTAATCTACCTTATAGGCTTCGCCATCGCACCAGAATACTCCACAGCACTCCTGTTCTTTGGCCTAGTCTTTTCTTCAATACATGTTCTAGCCACCTACAACTACGGAGACAAACTCGTTCTCTCAGCCGTGAAGGCGAAGCCTGCCGACCCTAGGAAGCACGTATACCTAATAAACACCGTTGAAGGCTTGAGTATAGCCGCCGGTATCCCCCCTCCTAAAGTCTATATCATAGATTGGGACGACATCAACGCTTTCGCCACGGGTAAAGACCCTAAGCATGCTAGCATAGCGGTGACCAGGGGTGCGTTAGAGAAGCTAAACAGGATGGAGCTTGAAGGCGTGGTAGGGCATGAAATAGCGCATATAGCGAACTATGATATTAGATTCATGACGGTTGTAGCGGCCATGGTAGGCCTAATAGCAATCGTATCCGACATGTTCCTAAGATCCGTCAGGTACACGCCCAGGCGGAAGGACGAAGAGGAAGGGAAGGGCGGCCTAATATTACTCATAGCTCTAATACTAGCAGTGATATCACCAATAATAGCGAGAATAGTTCAGGCAGCCATCTCCAGAGAGAGGGAATTCCTAGCGGATGCGACGTCAGCCAAGCTAACCCGGTACCCCGAAGGCTTGGCCTCAGCACTGGAAAAGATAATGAAGTTCAACAAGGCCAAGAACAGGGTTAGCGAGGCTATATCCCACCTTTTCATCTCAGACCCCAATAAAAGCCCGCTTGACAAGCTGTTCGCAACCCACCCGCCTATCGAAGAGAGAATTAAAATCCTTAGATCTATGTGAGACATCAAAATTTCAGGCCCACCAAACTGTATTGACGCCTTTCAAGTTCCCTTAAACTACTTTTATATTTTGGTGATTGATGTATTCACCATCCTTTGATGTATACAACTGTCGAATATCATTTATTTTGATGATGAGAATAAATTCAGGTTAAGATCGAATTGGAAGAATCCTCCGAGGAAGATGATAGTAGTTTACTGCACAATAGAAATCTAAGAGGCCTAGTACTATCAAATATGCTCTCAGGTTTTACGAGAAGCATTCCGGGTGCTGCGTTAAACGTTTATATCTACGATATTGCTTCGTCATACTCGATTCTCGGATACATGTCGTCGATTCCCAGCCTCCTTTCAATATTCTTCTCAAGGTTCTGGAGCGTCCTAAGCGACATGTCTGGTAGACGTAAACCATTCATAATAACCTCAATGATCTTCTCTCTTCTCTTTACCTTCCTCTACGCTTTCTGGGCAACAAGGCCGGAGCACTTCCTTTATATAAGTATCGTAGGCTCGATATTTTCGGTAGGCGGTGGAGCATTTAATGCAGCTTTAACTTCTGTATCTTCAAAGATCGGGGAGGCTGTTGGAAAGTATAGCTTCGCAGTCGGAGCGTCTTCCACAGCCGGCTCCATGATGAGCGGCTGGTTCGTGGAGCATTATGGTATATCAAAGGCTTTCCAGATAAGCTTGGCTGGGACAGCTGCGTCTGCGGCGCTGTTTGCGGTCTTCTATCACGAGGAGGGTTCTGTTATAAATGTTAGGAGGAATCTGAGGACAGCACTCAAACATACGCTGACTTTCAGGCTTCCATCCGGAGGAAATACTGTTTTGCTACTCTCCATGCTGCTTGCTTTAAAAGGCTCCTTCTACGGGTTGCCTGCCTCAATGAAGCTTTATATGCTGTCAGAAAACTCGAAGACAATATACACTGTTGTTCTAAGCACTGCCGGCGTTCTTGCATTTATTACATACCCATTCTACGGCAGGCTTGTAGACAGGTACGGCCCCAAGAAAACCCTGCTAGCTTCCTCTATAGCCTACTCGTTCTACCTACCAATCCTGGCATTGGTAGACTCGTTTCCAGTTTTTGTGTTCCTGTGGGCAATACCCATAGGCTCTCTTCAAGGGCTAGCCCTCATGGCTATAAAAGCCCTCATATCCAGCCCAGAAATGAGGGCTCAGACAATGTCCACGATTGACAGCATCTCCTCGATCACTGGATCTATCGGGACGTTGTTTGTTGGGAGACTCATGGATTGTGTAGGGCTTTCGCAGCCACTCTATATAGCTACTGTTTTAAATGCTGCAACTATACCTATACTCATAAATCTTAAAGGAGAAAAATATGGCCAAATGCCCCCGATGCGGCGGTAGGGTGGAGCTCTTCGCCGGAGGATACTTCGGCCTTATCTACCAGTGCAAGGAATGCGGCTACAGGGGTGTAGTGGTCGTCGAGGTTGAGCCAGCCGACTTCGAAATGTTCTGGGGGGTAAGCGTCGACGAAGTATGGAGAGAAATAGTTGATAGGCTTCCAGAAGACTCAGGTATCAGGCTAAACAGCGGGCTAGAAATATATGATAGGAGCAGAGCGGCTAAAGTCATAGATAAAATAGTGAAAGACGGCCTCTCAAGTCTCCCACCGGAACTCTCACGGAAACTGCGTAGAAACAGCGTTATAGACAAGCTTTTTGGAAACCCCCTTAGAAACATTTTTATCAAAATGCTTATTGAGTCAGCATGGCGTGTAAAGGTTGAAAGTCGCCATACCAACAAACGATAGACTAACAGTCTCCGAAAGGTTTGGTAGGTCAAGCTACTTCACGATACTAACCATTGAGGGAGGTAGTATTAAGTCACGTGCCGACATTGCGATCGGGGAATATAAAGGCCACAAACAGCTCCACGAGATCCTTAAAGACTGCAATGCTGTTATATGCCTCCATCTAGGTCCTAAGATATTCGGTGAGCTCAGAGAAAGGGGTGTAAAGGTGTATATCATCGAAAAACCAGTAAGAATAGAGGAAGCGTTGGAAATGTACCTTAATGGTAGGCTTAAACCAGCTGAGAAGCCTGCTCCATGCAGGTTTAGAAAATGAGGCTCTTAACCCTGGTAAACATTAGTCTAGCCTGATAAGCCGATACAAAAGTGCTGATGTCGCCGTATTTTTCAACTTTGGTTAGGTATCCGCTGAACATTGAAACTCCGATTTTAGGAGATTTTAAGCCGTAGAGAATACACCTGCCGGCCACATACACAGGATTGTAGCCTAACGCTTTCATCCCCTTACCCCATGTGAACGCTTTCCTGCTATTCATTATGGTTGGTCTTAAAAGGATGTAATTTATGTCCCCGTATACTCCAACACTTCTGCCTTCCATTAAGGCTCTGTATACTGGGTAGTGTTCGAACCCGTAGTTCTCAGGGTACCTGAAGCCTATGGTTTCAAACCACTCAGCATCAAATATTCTCCCGCTTCCTCTGACCCCTGGGAACTCGGTTCTTTCCCCCTTAAAGGTTCCCGAGGCGACCACATCGCCATGCTTTTTCATTCTCTGCACAAGCTTTTCTACGTATTTAGACGGGTAGTAGGAGTCTGCACCGCTGACCATCAGGTAGTCTGGATCTGTCTTTCTTGCCTCCGAAAATCCAATGTTTAAAATTTTGGGTATCCATGGAGTCCCTATCCTGCTTTCCTTATGTGTGGGTAAGTCGATGACCACGTCTGTGTAGGCTTCAGCTATTTTCCTAGTATTATCTGTACTACCATCGTTGACCAGTATCAGAGTTACCTTAAGGCTTTGTGCCTTCAGGCTTCCCAGGCATTTCCCTATAACAGATTCCTCATTCCTCGCCGGAATTACACATGTGATCTTAGGCTTAGCCACCGCTATCTCCTATTCCTATGCAGTAGTACTTTTGTTTGAAACTCCTCCCACGCCAGAGAGCTCTTCCGTCAACGATTAATTTCACATTTTGAGGTATTTCCACGTCCTTGAAATCTTTATGTGCAGTTACAAGTACTATAACATCAGCCCTACGCAGGAGAGGTTCAAGTCTTGCTCCTTCTACACCAGTGATTTTTTCTATCTCCTCATCCGTGTAGAGGGGATCGTTGCAATAAACCCTCAACCCAAGCGCTTTTAAACGTGAGATTAGGGCTAATGTAGGAGAGTATCTGTGTTCTTTAACTCCGGGCCTAAAGGCTAGTCCTAAAACACCCACTACCGGATTGTCCAGGCCTATCTTTCTGCTAAGCTCAAGCGTTCTTAACGCCAATTTTTCGGGCATTGAGCTGTTGATTTCTCTAGCCATCTTTATCAGCTTGGTTTCTGCCTGGCTTATTATAAAGTGAGGGTAGACAGGTATGCAGTGGCCGCCTACACCTGCTCCTGCCTCGTGTATGTGGCAGTAGGGTTGCGTATTCGCTGCTAGTCTTACATCCCAAAAGTCTATCCCTATCTGCTCGCATACAAGGGCAAGCTCGTTAGCGAGCGCTATGTTTACATCTCTATATATACCCTCAAATACCTTGACTGCTTCCGCAGTCTTACAGTCTCTAACTATTATTATGCCCTTAGTGAAGACCTTCTCATAAACCTCCTTCGTCTTAATGGCTGACTCGATGTTTACGCCTCCTATAATCTTCGGATAAGTTTTGAAGTCCTCTAAGACTCTACCGCTCATCACCCTTTCCGGGGCGTGTGATACGTAAAAGTCTCTTCCAGCCTTTAGACCTGTCTTCTCAAGTATAGGCACCAATATTTTGCTTGTAGTCCCAGGAGGAAGAGTGGTCTCAGTAACATAGACATCACCACGCTTAAGCCCCTCGGCTATACTTTCTGTAGCCTCTAAAAGATAGGTGAAGTCTGGCTGGCCGTTACCGGTAAGAATGAGGGGTACAGCTACGATCTTAAAATTAGAGTTCTGCGACGCCCATGCACCGTCTACGGTAGCGGTGAACATACCATTAGAAACCGCCCTCTTCAGAATCTCATCTACCCCAGGCTCGTCAATATGGGAGGCACCCTGGTTCAGCTTTTCAACAACCTCCGGGTTCTTGTCGACTCCAATAACCTTATACCCCGCGTCTAGGAATGCGCATGCTAGTGGTAGCCCAACCTTCCCAAGGCCGAAGACAGATATTACAGTCTCACTCATACAGTCTCACTCTCATTAATCTCAGACCTACCCATGATAAACCTAAAATGTTCACCATTATAGGACGACCTCTCAGAGAATGGTTCTCACATTATAGGAACCTTTCTATTAGATCTGTGACGATTGGAATAGGGGATTCAAGTTTTTCCAGAAGCTTCGTAGTATCAACCCTGTACTTTTCCGGGTTTTCCATTATTTTCCTCGACTCTTCCAATATAAGCATAGGATCTGAAATATGCTTCACCGGAAATCCGTTGTCATGTAGGAACCTAAGAGAGGGGGTCCAGAAATGGTAGCTTATGGTGGGCGTGCCCTGGAGGGCTGCCTCCGACGCCATGGTTCCACCTGACGATATGAAAAGGTCTACACAGCCTAGAAGGTCAGGCGTATACACTACCCTTTTCAAAACGTGGACATTAGGAACTCTACTAAATCTTTCCACCTCCTCCCTGTATCTTGGAATGTAAACTACTCTGTACGACGATGCAAGCTCTGAAACGAGCCTGAGAAGCGGGAACTCCCTTGTATAGTAGGATGCCTTATACTCTGGGCCTCTTACAACTATTACTCTCTCGTTTCTGAGTCCGATCTCTCCCCAAACCCTTGTCTTAGGGGCTGCACCTGGTTTTACCCATGCGGTCTCTTCAACCCCATTATAGGTTACAATGTTTTCCTCCGAAGCTCCATACTTCATCCACACCTCCTTACCACACGCGCTCGGGGTAACAAGATAGTTTGAGAGTGGAACTGTAAGCTTGCAAACAGCAGTATTGTAAGGTGTGTCGTTACAATAGATAATTGGAATTGAAAGTCCAAAAGCCACCCTTACGCCGGCAACTTCACCATGCGTCCACCAGACCTTAGGAGGCCCGTATTCGTCAACAATTTCGAGTAGTTCCCGCATTCTGCTTATTGAAGCTTCAAGCTTTTTTCTGATTCCCCCACCCCCGTACGTTCCAGCCTTAACATATGATAGGTGAAGCGTGTCCGCTAGAGCTATAGCCTGAGTTTCATCTCTGACTATTAATAAGGACTTAATACTCTTCCTCCTAAGCTCCTCTTGAATAACCATTGCGAATATTACATGCTTAGGAGTTCCTGCATCAAGGAAAACGTCGTACCTTTTCACTTAATCCTTAGATTCTATGGATGAAAAGCCTTATAAAAATACTTAACCCGCACACTTAAATAGGCACCTGAAAGGATATTCTTGTGGGGAGAATAAGTAGAAGAATATTTCTCAAACTCTCGGCTCTAACTGCCATAGGAGTGTCAGCTGTGATGCTAGCTAGGAAAATCCCTTCACTTCTCAAGTTTAAGCCCCTCAGACAGAAGCTCCAACTCCTCAAACCGAGGCTCCTACTCCTCCAGGCGAAACCGTTGTCCCCCGTCTATGACAAGCCTGCCGACACTCACACCACCGCCGAAGGGTTCTGATGGAATCGTATCTGTTAAGAGGGCTAAACGTGGAAGAGATGCTTAGTTGAAGCCTTGAGCTGATAGGCTTTAGTGAGAGGGTTAGCGTCGATGGAAAGAAGGTTCTCGTCAAGCCAAATGTGAACAGCGATGATCCGAGCCCGTTTACAACAAACCCTAGCCTTGTAAAGACTATGATACAATACCTATACGACCATGGAGCTTCCGATGTTACGGTGGCGGATCTCTCAGGCATACCGTGGCAGCCTACCTCTAAATGTCTTAAGGCTGCAGGTATAGAAAGTGCGGCTTTGGAGGCTCAGGCTAACATAATAGCACTCGACGACGTGGAATGGATTAAAATAAGCCTCAATGGGGCAAAGTATCTTAAAGAAGTGAGGATTCCAGCTATAATCAATGAATACGATGTTTTAGTGTCCCTGCCAATGGTAAAACCCATAGGTATGCCTCCTACACTATGTCTCTTAAAACATGGTGGGGCTAGTGAGCAACGATGACAGATATTTTATGCACAGTTCCGACTACCTTTAAGAAATGATTGCAGAACTAACCCTGGCCTTCAAACCAGAACTTATCGTTATGGATGGGACAAAATCCCTCATCTCCGGAGGACCCACCTCAGGAGATGTTGTAGAGACGAACCTCCTCATCTCAGGTTTTAACAGGGTTGCGATAGATGTAGTCGGCCTTTCGATCGTGAAATACTATGATAGATGGCCTAAAGTAACCGGTAAAAATGTTTGGAGGCAGAGGCAAATAGTCCGCGCTATCGAGCTTGGGATTGGGGGTTGAAAGGGAGGACGTAGGCGTAGCATTCGAAACACTAATCCCAGGCGACACGGAATCTGAAAAGTTAAAAAATGCGGTTGCCCAGGTACCTTTTTGAACCCCTATAGGTGTGGTAGGCTTGGTGATAGCTGATATAACAATAGTCCCTGTAGGTACTGGGACAAGCCTAGGCAGATACGTAGCAGAATGTATTAGGGAGATAGAGAAGTCCGGATTAAAGTATAAGGTGACGCCGACAGCCACTGTCGTTGAAGGAAGCATAGACGAGGTATTATCGCTGATCAAGAAGGTTCACGAAGTTCCATTTAAACTTGGAGCGAAGAGAACTTTCATCGTCATTAAAATTGATGATAGGAGAGACAAGCCACTCTCTATGAATGGGAAAATAGAGAGCATTAAAGCTAGGCTTCCCAGGGTAGAGGTGTAGCCAGGGCTGATTCAGCAAACATTGAACTAATAGAAACCTATTTTAAACGTGGGCCGCCTCCTACTGATTGATGAAGCTGAAATATCTAACACCACTAATAGTGATCCTATTGCTTACTTTCTCCTACTGGAGGATAAGAGAGAAAGCAGGGAACGAGATCCCTCCCAGCCCGGAAACCCCAGAGCCGACAGTGATCCCTACCCCACAGTTTAAGGAGTACTTCTCCTCCCAGTTCCAGCCTGAAAGCCTATCCTACACCCCTAGAGCACCCCAGTACCAGCTTCCACTAGAAATCACTACGATTGAGAACCTTAACGAATTTTTCGAGTATATCCCGCTCTCCGAGGACTCTGTAAATAATATAAGACAGTACGGCTTCACCATAATAACCTACCCTGGTGGCGACGACATCATCGAAGCCTGCAGAGACATAACGTCGATGGGGATACCCCTATATGTTACTGTCGACACAGTCCTACACACCTACCACATCCTATTCGATAATACCCTCCAACAGATCGAAGAGGAAAGATTTTACAAGCTGCTAGAGGACCTTACCGAGAGCATGCTATCATCCATGATTAGCGAGTACGATACGGCGAGAGACACCAAGATTAAAGAGGCCACAAGAAGAAATATAGCTTTTTTCGGCGTTGCTATGTCCCTTCTAGACCCCAGCTACAAGCCGCCTTGCTACGTGAAGGATGAAGTGGCGGGGGAGCTAGAGCTTATAGAGGAGCACGCAGGCTTCACTCCAAGCCCTATATTCCACTATAGAGAGGATTATAGCCAGTACGTGCCCAGAGGCCACTACACGAGGAGCGAAAAACTGGAAAGATACTTCAAGTGTATGATGTGGTATGGCAGAATGGCATTCCTACTTAAAGGTTGCGATGAGTGCTTCGTCTCCAAGGAGGACGCCGAAATAGCCACAATCCAAGCAGTGATGATTTCAAACAAGCTCCACCAAGTCGACGTTAAAGGTAGGATGGCCATAGACGTCTGGCTCGAAATATATCAGGTTACATCCTTCATGGTGGGCTACGCGGACGACTTGACACCTGTAGAGTACCAGCAGGCCGTGGAAAGCCTTTACAACGGTAACTTTACGGTTGAAATGCTGGCTAGCAGAGAAGTGCTTCTGAGAATAAAAGCTGTGCTTGCACAGATGAGAAACCCGGAAATCTATGGGGGAACCGGGAGGTGCTCCGTTGAGCCTCCCATAACTGAGGAAAAACTCGACGAATGCCTATCTAAAAGTAAGGGTATGAGGTTCATGGGGCAAAGGTACGTGCCAGACTCATATGTCTTCCAGAGGCTTGTAGCCCCTTCAGTAGGGCTGTACTTTGGCGGTGGGAAGCCGTTCACAATGGAGTACACAGCCCTCGGGCCTGCAAGGGTTTTTCCTAGAGGGTTGGACTTTATGGCTGTCCTAGGCTCAGACCTAGCACTTGAAATATTAGAGGACGAAGGCGACACAGAGTACGAAAGGTACATGGATAAGATGTTAGAACTCCGGAGTGAATTTTCATCCCTATCATGGACAGACTGGCATAGAAACCTATACTGGTCATGGATCTACTCCCTACAGCCGCTTCTCGAAGAGTACGGAGATGGATATCCTACATACATGCAGACAAAAATGTGGAGTAGACGACTCCTACAGGCAGCACTAGCCTCATGGGTGGAGCTGAGACACGATACAATACTGTATGCCAAGCAAAGCTACACGCCGGAACTCACAGCGGTCCCACCTAAGCCTGAACTTGCAGGCTACGTAGAGCCTATTCCGGAGCTTTACAAAAGACTTTCAGATCTAGCAAAGATGACAGGTGAAGGCCTAAGAAGGATGAACATTATAAATGAAACAGTATACGCAAAGTTCAAGTCGCTTGCAGACCTCCTCGACAGGCTAACCGAGATATCAGTTAAAGAACTCGAGTCAGAAGAGCTCTCACCAGAGGACTACAGATTCATAGAGGCACTCCCAGACATGCTTGAAAGCATCTACACGGGATACGAGGCTGAAACCCTGAAGACCACCCTGGTAGCTGACGTACACACAGACATAAACACAGGGACCGTCCTAGAAGAAGCTGTCGGGTACATAGACCTACTCATAGTAGTAGTGAAGTTCCCAGATGGAAAGATCATGCTAGCGGCTGGACCGGCACTATCATACTACGAGTTCAAGCATCCACTAAGCAACAGACTTACAGATGAGGCATGGAGAGAAATGATAGACCAAAACCCGCCCGAAAGGCCGAGATGGATCTCGACGCTAATAAGCGAGTAAACTTCAAGCCCTTTTAACCCTTTGTAAGAAGAACGAAAACCCCTGCAAACAATGTAGATGCAAAAACATAACCATTATATCATTCCAGAGTGAAGCCATATAGCTGGTGGACAGCTTGAACTCCAAGCTTGCCATCAGCATCCTATTAAACGTTATCCTCCTTATAGCCCTATTTAACCTTTACACTGTTAACCAGAGGCTAAAAGGCGATGTGGAACTTGTGGTTGAACAGAACAGGAACCTTTCCATGGAGGTTGACCGGCTCAGGAGGCAGGTTGAAATGCTGAACCTGAAGATAAAGTATTACGAGGACATTGCTCGCCAGGGAAACGCCTTCATCCCGTACGGCGAGGTTGTAGGCTCATCAGAGATGTATGTAACTGCTGTTAGAACAGTCTCACACGGATTCTTTAGCTACGAGTACGAGGGAGTAGTACTCATCCTTAAAGTAGAGCTTAGAGAGGGCGAGGGAAGGGTTCTCGTAAACACCAGGCCGAAGATCGGGATAGAGCTTCAGGCAAGCGCGGAGGAGGCATTCCTCGCCGCTGAGAACTACCTAGGCGTTAACCTTTCAAGCTACGACGTAATCATTACCATTGAGGCTGGAGAGCCTGTCGAGATCGTGGATGGGCCAAGCATCGGGTCAGCCATAGCTGTATCCATAGTTTCAGCCTATATGGGGAAGACGATTGAAAGTGGAGCTATAGTGACAGGTACGATCAACAGGAACGGGCAAATAGGCCAGGTAGGCGGAGTCGCGGAGAAAGCCCTAGCAGCAGCAGAGCACGGTGCTAAACTATTCATCGTTCCAAAAGGACAGGAACATGTTATGATATCGATCCCCAAGACATATGAGGTGGGCCCGGGCTTTACAGTTACCTACTACGAGTACAAAGAGATATCACTACAGGAATGGGTTTCGAGTCACGGCTACAATATGACCATAGTCTCCGTTTCTACGCTATCCGAGCTCGCTGGCATTCTTTTAGGATCGGGAGCAAACTATTAATAACCTACTTAAGTTGCATAAGATATTTCAATACCTCTTTAAGGATGAAATGCCATTACATACCGTTATCGAGCGAATAGCAGCTTTATTAAAGTATCAGCGAATATCGAGGTAAATATTGCCCCAAGTGTCATGCTTGCAAGCTTATACATCTTCCTGGCTTCAGCCCTTGACGGTTTGAGAGCGAATCTTGCAGCTCTAAAGATGAAGTATAATGTTGCGGCCATGGAAAACACGAGGTAGAATATGCTAAGGTTGGTTGTAAGATAAATCATGACCTCAAGGAGTAGTATCATCCCAGTGGTAACAACGATAGCCCATGAAGCCCTGCGCATTCCGACTACTAACGGGTACGTAGGGATTCCAGCAGACCTGTAGTCATCTTCGTAGTGCATTGAGATATACCAGATATGGGAGGGGATCCAAAGTAAAACGATTAGGGAAACCAGCAGTCCTGGAAGGCTAAACCCGCTTGTTGCGACCCAGCCTGCAAGTGAAGGCATTCCCCCGGCAACCCCACCTATGAGAATGGAGTAAGCGCTTCTCCTTTTTAGGAATATTGTATAGGCTATAATGTAAAAAATGAAACCCGCAGCTAAGACAGAGGTCAGCTCGAATCTTACCATTATACTACATAATAAGCCTAAGATGTACAGCGTAACACCGTAAACTATACATTCCCTTACACCAAGCCTTCCGGATGGAAGAGGCCTCTTCTTAGTTCTGTTCATCTTTTTGTCAACGTCCATGTCAAGCCACATGTTAATTGCTGTAGCTCCAGCTACACATAGCAGTACAGCTATAGTACTAACAGTGAGGTCTGCAATATCAGTTTTGAGCCTTGAAGACGCTAGATAGGATGCAAGAAAAGTTACCATTAAGAGGAATGTCTGTTTAGGCTTTATGACCTCTATATATTCTTGAAACATGTTAAACTTCACATTTAATCCTCATATATAAGATAAAAATATTGGGAAATAATGGGTTTAAGGTTCCCCCTTTCCCCGCCGAACAGTAGCAGGTAGAGGGACAAGCCTGTTGAGAACAGGAAGACTAACGTTGTTATGTGAAGGCTGCCGGAGTTGCAAGCTGATTCACCAGTTCAAGGCTTAGTCTCTTAGCTAAGAAGCTTCTAGTAGGCTTTGGAATCAAAGGCTACAAACTTCTCGTCCGCCAGCTTTATCTCCGTCTCAACTAGTGATAGGTTAGAGAACAGTAAACATAACATTTATATCTTATGGATGGATAGTCCATCCATGATGTGTTATGGAAAGATATAAGGTTATTAGCCTAATCCTACTCATATGGGCTGTCCTGGCCTCGGCCCTTGCTGCTACATTCTACATGAAGGCTAGAGCTGGAGAGGCAGGGCTTATAACTGTTTCCATTGGTTTTAAAGTGAAGGATGGTCCGATAGAATGGCATAACTCCACCGTGGTTGAGGCAGGCTCCACGCTCCTAGATCTAACGTGCACAGTGGCAAACGTTAACTATACGACCTACCCTGGCATGGGCGCCTTCGTGAACTGTATCGGCGACCTCTGTAGCGAGCACCCCTACTATTGGATGTGGTGGTACTGGACTGGAGACTGGTATGAAGGCCCGGTCGCTGCTGATAGGTACATGCTTTGCGACGGAGACATTGTCGTGTGGTACTATGAGGATACTTCGGTATCGCCGCTCCCAAAACCGTAGCCAGTTCATTTCTTCAATAGTCATATTTACATCCCTAAGTGTTGCCTCCAGCTATGCGTTAATTTCAATACCTAATGTTAACTTCATGGATTTCATAGTCTACCTTTCAGCCTATCTCAATGGGTTTACTGCTGGTATGCTTGTTGGAGTCCTATCATGGCTAATATATGGGACTTTTAATCCTCTCGGCTTCAATGTTGGGATACTATTTGCATGCGCATCTTCTGAGGTTCTATATGCGGTAGCAGGGCATATTACCCGTACGAGGGAGGTTGAAAGCGTCCTCGACCTCGCTGTTGGAAACGGGTTATCGGCAGCAGTGTCCACGATACTATATGATATCATAACCAACATCTCCTACATGCTTATCTTCCACGTTAAGCCAATGTTAGCTCTCATTATGGGCCTACCTTTCATGGCTATCCACGTGATCTCTAACACTGCGATTTTTATCATCGCAACCCCGGTAATGGTCCTTCTTAGTAAGACTTAAAATCACAGAATTCTATTGCAAAGATGCATAGTGTTATGGATTATCATGATGCCTTCAGGATTTTGAGAGAAATTCTAAATATAGGACAAGGTCCCACCCCAAACTACGGTTTAGAGCATGTCTGGGCTTTTGTGGATCTATTGTTTGATGGGCCTATTGGGAGGAAGCATATGTCTGTTAAGCTTGGCCTTGGTGAAGGGAGTGTAAGGAGCATTGTGAGGAGAGCCCTCAGTCTCGGCCTTGTAGAAACAGGTAGGAAGGGTTGCAGGCTTACTGGTAAAGGCGAATCGGTGGTTACAGCCATAAAGTCGAGGGTTAGAGGACCATACAATGTTAATCTTGGAGATCTAACCGTTTCAAGCCATGATGCTGTCTTCATCGTTAGCGGTATGGCAGAACGTGTAGGTAGCGGTGTAGCTCTGAGGGATGCCGCCCTCCTTGCAGGCGCCAAGGGGGCTACGACGATGGTCTATACTCGCAGCATACTCTATGTCCCAGCAGTTTCCAGTAACGTTGCCAAAGATTACCCGGACTGTTATAGAACGATTATGTCTCTCAAACCTTCAGACGGTGACGTTATAGTGGCTGGAACAGCAGAACAATACTTGAAGGCTGAACTTGGTGCTAGGAAGGCAGTTCTAAAGCTCCTGGGCGTTGAAGACTAGCCTACAATAGATCTAGAGTTAATATTCAAGCCTTACAGTGGGGCATGCGTGGACTCCTTACACGGCTAAAGCTGTTTGATAGAGATTCAAGGCTTCAGAGGGATTGTTTTATCCAAGCTGCTTCCCTGAAGATCTGGAGGTGGTAGAATTGTCCTTACAACATGTTAAAAAATGGGGATGATACTGCTTTGTTAGGGCTGGAACCTTGTGAACTCTCCTACCCCGACGGCGTCGACCACTATTGTTTCCCCGTTTATGGTTACTGTCCCGGTCCACCTTATGAATGCTCTACCCCAGGCATGCTTACCATTGTGGTTCCACCATGTTCCCTTTTGAATCCCCCATCTTGTAGGCCAGAACTCGAATACTTCACCTGTTAGATTTACAGTTCCTGCTTCGAATGTACCTGTAAGGTAGAATTTTTCAGGTTGCAGTCCTCCGCTGTCTGTTAGGTTGAACTCTATAAGCGGGTACCACTCGCCCCTGTCTGGGAAGCATATTTTTGCCTGGTGCTGGAACTCTGGGAAGTCTTTGGGTGTAGGGTTTACGGAGTGTGCCAGCATTATGTCAAACTCGTCCTGGTGTATAAACATGCATGAGAAGGAGAGAACCGCCCCTCTTCCTATTCCGGGATACGACCTGTGGATTGCTCTGTCGAATAGGAAGGTTCCATTAAACGTGTAACTTCCCAGGTCGGGCATTTCCACGGTTATGGTCGTGATCCCTACATCCCAGAATCCCCCCCATATATCTATGTTCTCACAGTTGTGATACGCCCCGTGTACAATGTAGGGTCCTTCCATCTTCCCCATCCAGAAGGTTGACCTTGCATAGCCGTGCATCTCAAGCCTGAAGCCCTCACCCTCCAGCGGTCTTATAATGTGTATCCACTCCCTTCGCTCCCTATTATAGGACAATGTTTGAATGTACTTACCAGTTGTATCGTAGTTGTAGACGGTTGGGTGCTCGAATTGTCTCCCCTCCCCGTCGTAGTACATAGGGCCTACGAATGTAACGGGGTAGTACCACTTGCCATCAATGTAGAGTCTTATCCTAAACGCTCCTGGAAGAGCTTCTTCGAAGCATGGCACGCATGTTAAGGGAAGCCTGCCCTGATATAGGAGAGTATGCTCTCCATCTGGACTCTCGCCAATGGCAACTATTATGAAGCAGCTTTGAACCCAGTTAGGATCATCAGGCACATACTCGAGGACGTGATCCTCTGTTTCAACATAGGTGACGCCTATCGGGACGAAGTCCTCAACTTCAGGTATATCGTTTATCATTATGTTGGACTCACATATCCGCCATGGTTTCGGCTCGATTTTCTCCGCCTTCTCCAGAACCTCTATTGCAAGGTCTAGCAGCTTGGTTGCACTTTCATAATCGCCCTGCCTGTACGCCTTTAGAGCCTTGACGGCAAGCCTCCTAGCCTCCCTCACATCATAGCCCTCTGAACTCTTAGATCTAAGTTCCTCCACAAACTTCCTCGCCTTCTCTTTAAGACTTTCCTCAAGCTCCGGTTCAGATGGTGTCGTCACTTGCGTGTAGACTACATATATAGATACTGCAACTATAACAACGCATGCTACGACAACTATTTTCCACTGTTCCAATCTTTATCCCATGTAAGCGGCTTTGGAATGGTTTTTAAATGTTGCCTGAACAATCTGCAACAACGAACTGTCGCATGTTCAAGTGTGCTTGGACGGGAAAATGGTG
>Ga0164310_10000600_pt1 | contig 19393 bp, 32 predicted proteins | sample GuaBasSedimGuay1_FD_121795 | JGI IMG/M metagenome (GOLD analysis project Ga0164310, IMG submission 121795) | Subseafloor sediment microbial communities from Guaymas Basin, Gulf of California, Mexico - Guay1, Core 4569-9, 0-3 cm | ecosystem: Environmental > Aquatic > Marine > Hydrothermal vents... | reverse complement strand
TCCTTGATGAATTTTGGTAAGATATTTCTTGAAATTCTATTTGACAAAAAAAGTAAAATAGATTATATTTGTTGGTGTGGAAAATTTACCAATGAAGGAGGATTTATGAAGAGTTCTGAAAAGGGAATGTGCAAATATATGAAAATATTTTATGGTTGGGTTACTGTCTCTGATAAGGGCCAAATTGCTCTTCCTAAGGAAGCAAGGGAAGATTTGAACATAAAGACGGGGGAGAAATTATTAGTTATCGCAAGGAAAGATAGAAAGGGGGTAATCCTTGTTAAAGCAGATGTTATGAACAAATTTTTTGAAAATCTACAGGAAGGAGGTGATGACAATGCCAACCTGTAAGGATTGCAAATTCTATGAACCAACCGGTGAGACCAAAGGAACGTGCTTTGGACATGAAGTGCCAGCGGACAGAGATGCGAAAGAGTGTCCAGCAAATGCTTTTCAGCCAAAGGAAGAAAAGGCTGAATAAGCCTAAACAAAATGGGATGAAGAAAAATTCTTCACCTCCCTATATTGAAATCAGTGGCAAAAAGTCATATAAAATTCTGACCCCCGCTTTTGGATAAGGGAAAATATTTACCAGATTTAACTTAACTTATGAAAATGAGAAACGCCATGAATAGCGAAATAAAACTCTACGAACAGGGCTTGGAAGAGTATCCCAAGTCAAGCATAATTCTGAGTAATCTGATGATGAGCCTATGGATTGTTCTGGGAACTATTGCCTGCTGGTTTTTGAACCCTATTTTTGCCTGGATTTATCTTGCTTTTGCAGTAATAATGGTCGGCATCGTATTGAGAAAATTAGTTTGCACACATTGTTACTATTATGACAAATGGTGTTGTCTGGGCTGGGGCAAACTATCTGCTTTGTTTTTCAAACAAAGAGATATGAACAGATTTAACACCAGCATTGGACTAACCCTTGCTGGACCAACTTATGGACTATTAAGCTTAATCCCCACTATTTTAATTATTATTTCTATGATTCAGGAGTTCTTATTATCCAAACTCATAGTGCTATTACTGTTACTTTTAGTATCATTCTACAGTGGAACAATCAGCCGCAAAAGCGCATGTGCCAATTGTAAAATGAGATTGATTTGCCCCGGGAGCGCAGTGCACCCCAACACCAATTGTTGATTGTAAGAAATTCTAAGCGAGGGAATAAATTGCCCTCGCTACTAGTGGAAAACCCAATAAATTGGGTTAAATATGAAGTCCAATTTATTGGACTTTTTAAACTGAGCATGGAAATATTGAACTACGAAATAGAGAAAAAGATACAAAACGACATCATAAATAATATCTTACAAAAAGAATATGATCTGGCAATAAGCAACATTACTAATATTCTGGATGAACTTTACGACAACATTCCAGATAATAAGCGTATTTCGTACGGCAGAGTTCATACAATTAAAGTATTAAGTGAATACCTCTACTCTCGTCTTATTGAAATAGAAGCTCCAGTATATGAGATTGCGTCTCACATATTCAACAAAAGCGATAATTTCAAAAGCAAAGGCGTTTCACTGGGAATGCTATCATTCTATGGACTTAACGATTACATAAAAGTACTTCCCTATTTTGAATCCGCTGCCGTTTCTTCTGACTGGAATATGCGTGAATTATCTTCAATACTCTTTCGGAAGCTTATAAAAAAGTACCCCGATGAAATGAAAGAATATTTACTGCAACTTGTAAAATCAGACAACCCCAACATACGCAGATTCGTTAGTGAAACTTTGCGCCCTGTCCAGGAGAATAGATGGTTCTACAATAACCCTGATTATCCATTATCTATCTTAAAGAATATGTTTAAAGAGAGTTCGCCATATCCTCGTACTTCTGTAGGCAATAACTTAAGCGATCTGGCAAGACGACTTCCCGACCTTATTTATGATTTAGTTAGAGAACTGGTTGACAGCGGTGATAAAAACTCCTACTGGATAGCATATCGCGCATGCAGAAATCTTGTCAAAAAAGAACCCATCAAGGTGATGGATCTACTAAAAGTAGATGAATACAAATATAAGAAGCGGGTACATAAACGAAATGACTATCAGAGAAATTGAAGCAAAATCCATATTGCGAAAACACAAAAAAATCGACTCGTGGTTTATTTCCCATTACGGGATGAATCTGTACAGGGGATGTACCCATAATTGCGTATATTGTGATGGACGATCAGAAGGATATTACGTAGATGGAGAGTTTGGAAAAGATGTAGCCGTAAAAACAAACGCCATAGAGATTTTGCGCCGAGAACTGGATCCGAAAAGGAAATGTACTCCACTCAAAAGAAGTTATATAATGCTCGGTGGCGGCGTCGGAGATAGCTACCAACCCGCTGAAAAGACCTATCAATTAACCCGAAAAGCTCTCCAGCTAATATGTGAACATAATTTCCCGGTGCACATGCTTACAAAATCGACGCTTATCGAACGAGACATTGACATCCTGAAAAAAATCAACGAAAAAAACAGAGCAATCGTAAGCTTCAGTTTCTCGTCAGTAGATGAGAGGATAAGTGCTATCTTTGAACCTGGGGTTCCATCTCCAACCGAACGATTAAAAACACTCGCATTTTTTAAGAATGAAGGCATTACCTGTGGCATGTTTTTACTTCCCGTAATTCCTTTTGTAACCGATACAGAGAAATTAATAGAGGATGCTATAAGAAAAGCGAATGAAGTGGATATAGATTTCATCATCTTCGGAGGGATGACACTGAAAGACGGTAAACAGAAAGATTACTTTTTTAACGTGCTTAAAAATTATTATCCCAATCTTATCCCAGAATACCAAAAAATATATATAGGAAACAAATGGGGTCAGGCATCAGGAGAATATTATTACTCATTAAATCTGAGATTTAGAAAAATAGCGAAAAAATACGGGATCCCTATACGCATCCCTCCTACCCTTTATAAAGACATACTAAGCGAAAACGACTTAGTGATTGTTATGTTGGAGCATCTCGATTATCTTTTGAAACTTGAAGGGAAAAGCTCACCTTTTGGTCATGCTGCCTATTCAATCTCACAATTAAAAACGCCTCTATCGACTATGAAAGGAGAACTGCGAAAACTGAAGGGGGTTGGCAGGACAACGGAAGGTATTATACTGGAAATACTCGAAACAGGCAGTTCTTCTTATTGTGAGAAATTGTTAAAAGGGGATAAACAGAAAATAAGATTAGAGCAGGATATCTGATAATATCAAGCCAAGGGTTAAAATTCTAACAACTTTGCTGCCATGTGAAGTAATTAACAATACAATAGAAGAGGCAAGAAGAAAATTTGTGAGCAATAAAATATTTAATTCTGGCATAAAATCAAAGGCAAAAATCTTGAAAGCGATTATCCAAGAACTATCTTTAAATTCGGGAATTGATCTAAAATTGATGAAATAAATAAATCCCAGATAAAATCAATTACCATCCAGCTAATACAATATTATCTGGAAATTGTTTTCTGGGAGAGTTTTGAAAAACAGGTTTTATCTCAGAGAGTAAAATTTCCTTAGATAAGGAGAATCCTAAAATGCAAGCAATGCTGTTGCAACAGCCGCAACCTATTGAAAATAATCCACTTCAACTGGTGGAACTCCCGGATCCCGAACCTGCAAGTCATGAGATTCGTATCAGGATCCACAGTTGTGGCATTTGTCACACTGATCTTCACACTATTGAAGCGGAATTGCCACTTCCCAAACTTCCTCTCATCCCCGGACATGAGATTGTGGGTGTAGTAGATAGGATTGGCTCCAACGTCACTCGCTTTCACCCTGGCGACCGGGTGGGCATACCCTGGCTTAACTGGACTTGTGGTGAGTGTCAATTCTGTCGGCGTGGTCAGGAAAATCTCTGTGAAAATGCGCGTTTCACCGGCTACCATGTGGACGGTGGCTATGCTCAGTACACCATAATTTCAGAAAACTTTGCCTATCCAATTCCAGAACAATTTAGCGACAGCCACGCTGCCCCGCTGCTTTGTGCCGGGATCATTGGCTTCCGGGCCTTGCGACTCAGCAACATTCGACCCGGTGAACGTCTTGGTTTTTATGGATTTGGCGCTTCTGCCCATCTGGCAATCCAAGTGGCAATTCACTGGGGCTGTCAGGTTTATGTATTTAGCCGCAGCGAAGAACACCGCCAGCATGCTCGCCAACTTGGAGCTACCTGGGTAGGAATTGCCACAGAAAACCCGCCGGAAAAAATCCACAGCGCTATCATTTTCGCTCCGGCTGGTTGGCTCATTCCAGAAGCATTGCGGGTACTGGAAAAGGGAGGCACTCTTGCTTTGGCAGGCATTTATATGGATTCAATTCCTGAAATGGATTACAATCTCATTTATCATGAACGCATTATCCGGAGTGTTGCCAACAGTACTCGTCAGGATGCAGAAGAATTCTTGCGATTAGCAGCTGAAATTCCGATTAGTACCCAAATAGAAAGCTTCCCATTAAGGGAAGCTAACCGCGCATTACAACTTATGAAACACAGCAAAATTCGTGGTGCCGGGGTGTTGGAAATTCCCGTTTGACAACCCAAATAAATTCAGTCTATTTTAAAAACAAAGCAAGCTATTTCTTTCCCTCGTCTGCAGTAGTTTCTTCAGAAGCTGCTGTTTTCTTTTGCTCTGTTTCCTTTTCTTTCTTAGCTTTTTTTCGTACAACCCCTTCAAATCCTACCAATTCCAACATAGAAATCTGAGCGGCATCTCCCTCTCGTTGTCCTAAATGAATTACCCGAGTATAGCCGCCATTTCGACCAGCAAAGGTAGGAGCGATATCATTAAATAGAGTAAACATAGCTTTTTTGTTACGTAAGCGCTGCAACACCAACCGTCGTGAATGGAGATCATTACGTTTAGCTAAAGTAATTAATCGTTCTACAAAACGTTGAGCAGCTTTAGCCTTAGCGTGGGTAGTACGAATTTTTTTTCTCTCCAGCAGTGCTATCGCCAGATTAGCCAATGTAGCTTTACGATGCTCTCGTGTCCGATTCAGTTTCTTTACCACTTTTCTATGTCTCATTGCTTTCACCCTTATTTAAAACAGCGGAACAACTCAGTCGTTTTTCAGATACTTGTCCACATCCATACCAAAATGTAGTCCTAAGCCTTGAAGAATTTTATTCAGTTCGGAAAGGGATTTGCGGCCAAAGTTGCGAAACTTCAACATTTGTTGTTCGTCCCGACGCACTAAATCGGCGATGGTCTGAATATTAGCTGCTTTTAAACAATTGCTGGCACGAACCGAAAGTTCCAACTCATCGACGTTCATCTTCAGTAACTTCTTAATGCGCAGTGCTTCTTCATCCACTTCTGGCAGGATTTCCTCTTCTGTTTCAATATCATGATGAACGAACAAATCGATATGTTCTCGCAAGATTTTTGCTGCGTAGGCAAGGGCATCATCAGGAGTAATACTACCGTCGGTGCTGATCTCCAAGATAAGTTTTTCATAATCAGTACGATGCCCCACACGCGTATTCTCCACGTAATAGGCCACATTTTTGATCGGGGTAAAAATAGCATCAATAGGGATTACTCCGATAGGCTGGTCCGGCAACTTGTTCGCCTCGGCAGGTACATAACCCCGTCCCCTTCCTATCTTTATTTCCATTTTAAAATTCGCATCCTCGTTCAAAGTAGCAATATGATGGTCGGGATTCAGAATCTCAAAATCGGTATTATTAATCTGAATATCCCCTGCTTTAAACTCCTTTGGCCCTTTCAACTCCAAATGGACCTTATCTGGTTTTTTAGCAATAAGTTTGAACCGCACCCCTTTCAAATTAAGAATAATTTCTGCAACATCCTCCTTAACTCCAGGAATAGTAGAAAATTCATGCAATACTCCATCGATACGAATCATAGTAATAGCGGCTCCTGGTAATGAGGAAAGTAACACGCGCCGCAAAGCATTACCAAGAGTCACACCGAATCCTCTTTCTAACGGTTGAACGATGAATTTACCAAAAGTACTACTGTAAGTTGCCTCGTCCAACTCGATACGCTCTGGCATTTGTAAATTAAAAAAATTCATTTACAGCTTCTCCAAGAGTTTATTTCTAATTAAGTTTACCTACTTGGAATAGAGCTCTACGATCAAACTTTCGTTTACATTTACGGGAATATCCTGGCGGCTAGGAATATTAACAAATTTTCCTGTTAAATTGGCCTTGTCAAGCTCTAACCAAGGAACCAACTTACCTTCGCGCATCTGGCGTAGAGAAGAGTGAATTGTTTCCAAACGTCTGCTTTTCTCTCGTACTTGAATTACATCACCAGGTTTTAGTAAATACGAAGGAATATCCACAATTCTGTTATTAACTAAAAAATGGCGATGTAATACTAACTGTCGGGCTGCGTTGCGCGAAGGTGCCATCCCTAAACGAAACACCACATTGTCCAGACGACGTTCTAACAAACGCAGTAAGTTATCGCCAGTAATTCCTTTCTCTCTTTCAGCAGTACGAAAGTACTTTCGAAATTGACGTTCCAATATTCCATAAATTCTTCTCAGTTTTTGTTTTTCTCGCAATTGAAGCCCATAATCAGATTGTTTAAATCTACGGGTCTTACCATGCTGTCCGGGGAAGTAGCTCTTCCGTTCAAATGCACACTTGTTAGTTAAACACCGTGACCCTTTCAAGAAAAGCTTTTCACCTTCTCGGCGACACAATTTACATGCTGGTCCAACGTATCTTGCCATAAATCGCCTCCAAATCAATCCTTTTTAGCTAAATCAAACGCGTCTGCGTTTAGGTGGACGACAGCCATTGTGGGGGATAGGAGTAACATCACGAATAGCAGTGATGTCCAATCCAGCAGCCTGGAGAGCGCGAATAGCTGCTTCTCGTCCTGAACCAGGCCCCTTTACTAAAATTTCTACACGCTGTAAGCCCAAGTCCATTGCCTCCTTAGCCGCTGCTTCGGCAGCCAATTGGGCAGCAAACGGTGTACTTTTTCGCGAACCTTTGAAACCGACTTTACCTGCCGAAGCCCACGAAATGACATTGCCGAAACTATCGGTCAAAGAAATAATGGTATTATTAAATGTCGCTTTGATATGGGCTACACCATTCGCATCTACTGGCCCTTTTTTCTTCCCACGTCTTTTCGGAGCTGCCAAAATTTACCTCCCTAATGTTTATTTTTTAGTAGCCTTCTTTTTACCACCTATAGGCGGACGCCGTCCCTTACGAGTGCGGGCATTAGTATGAGTGCGTTGACCTCGTACCGGTAAACCTCTACGGTGACGCAAACCACGATAGCAACCAATATCCTTCAAACGCTTAATGTTCATGTTCACTTCCATACGCAATGCCCCCTCAACCTTCAAATTGGCATCAATGAAGGAGCGAATTTTTGCTGCTTCCTCTTCAGATAATTCATTAACACGTTTGTCAGGATCAACATCAACTGCCTGAAGAACCTTTCGAGAGGTTGGAAGTCCAATCCCATAAATATAGGTCAACGCAGTTTCAATGCGTTTATTCTTGGGTAAATCGATTCCTGCTATCCGAGCCAAAATTACCTCCTAATATTACATTAGCCTTGCCGTTGCTTGTGTCGTGGATTAATACAAATTACTCGCACCACACCCTTACGCTTCACAATCTTACATTTATTACATATCTTTTTCACCGAAGCTCTAACCTTCATGTTAGCCTCCTCTTATCCACTCTTCAGCTCATCTGTTCCTACTTATAGCGATAAATAATTCTACCTCGGGTCAAATCATAGGGAGAAAGTTCCACTGTAACCTTATCACCAGGCAGAATTTTTATGAAATGCATCCGCATTTTACCAGAAATATGAGCTAAAATTCTGTGGCCATTCTCTAACTCTACTCGGAAAGTAGCGTTGGGTAAAGTTTCAATTATTGTCCCATCTACCCGAATAGGCTGTTCTTTGGGCATAAAAAACCCCGTTTGTTGATCTTAAAACAAACCGTTTGTTAAAATTTCAGTATGATCCCGAAAAATAGCTATTGTATGCTCAAAATGTGCTGACGGTTGTCCATCGGCAGTTACTACTGTCCAATTATCATTCTCGGTGTAGACTTCAAAGCTGCCGGCATTAACCATTGGCTCAATAGCCAACACCATTCCTTCTTTCAGTTTTGGCCCTTTTCCGGGCGGGCCATAATTGGGAATTTGTGGCTCTTCCCACACGTCACATCCTACTCCGTGCCCTACTAATTCGCGCACTACCGAAAATCCAGCCCGTTCAACATGTTCCTGAATAGCATGAGAAATATCTGATAACCGATTACCATACTTCGCTTGTGCAATGCCAGCATACAGGGCTTCACGTGTCACTTCGATCAACTTCTTTTTTAATTGACTCACCAGGCCAATAGCATAAGTTTTAGCTGCATCACTAAAATACCCCTGGTATTCTACACCGATATCAACACCAACAATTTGTCCCTCTTCTATGCGTCGTTGTCCCGGAATACCATGTACTACTTGTTCGTCTATGGAAATGCAACTACTAGCCGGATACCCATGGAACTTTTTAAATGACGGCTTTGCGCCTTGAGAACAAATATATCTCTCAATGATCTGATCTATCTCTATGGTTTTAATTCCCGGATGTAAATGTTCTTCTACAACTTTGAAAGTATTTAGTAAAATACGGCTGGCCTTGCGAATTTGCTCAATCTCTTCTGAGGACTTTAAATAGATCATTATTTTCCATCTTCCCTCAACGCTTCCAGAATAGCCTGATATACTGCCTCGACATTAGCATCGCCGTTTACTGTTTTCAACTTTCCCTGCTGAGAGTAATAGTCACGTAGAGGCTTTGTTTGTCGCTCATACACCTCCAAACGGTTACTTATGGTTGCTTCGTTGTCATCAGGACGTTGGACAATCTTACCTCCGCAAATAGGACAGATTAAATCAGACGGAGGAGGATTAGTAATCAAATTGTAATCGGCACCACACCGTTGACATACCCTTCGATTGGATAGTCGTTGAATAATCTTCTCCTGCTCTACCTTAATTTCCACCACCCCGTCAAGCTCTAAATTCAGCTCCTTCAGCAAGCGATCCAGAGCTTCTGCCTGTGGAATTGTGCGAGGAAACCCATCCAAGATGAAACCATTTTGGCAATCTTTGCTGGCCAAACGTTCCCTTATTAAGTCAATGATCAACTCATCTGGTACCAACTCCCCTTTCTCCATGTAGGATTTTGCCTTACGACCCAATACTGTCTCTTTTCGGACAGCCTCACGTAACATATCACCGGTAGAGATTTGGGGAATATGAAATTGCTTTTGAATTAACTTTGCCTGTGTTCCTTTCCCTACTCCTGGGGCTCCTAAAAGGATTAGTCGCATCGTTCCTATCTGTTTAGGTTATGTAAAGCGTCGTCCACGAATCCGTCCAGACTTCATGAAACCATCATAATGGCGCATCAGTAGATGAGATTCAACCTGTTGCAATGTGTCCAGAGCCACCCCCACTACAATTAACAATCCAGTACCGCCAAAGAAACTGGAAAATGAATAGCTTACATTCACAAGTTTCATAATAAAATAAGGAAAAATGGCGATAAAGGCCAAAAAAATCGAACCTGGCAAAGTGACCCGAGTGAGGATGTAATCCAGATAGTCGGCTGTTTTCTTACCAGGTCGTACTCCCGGGATAAACCCCCCGTATTTCTGCATATTGTCTGCGATGTCCACAGGATTGAACACAATGGCGGTATAAAAATAAGTAAAAAAGATAATCAGCATGCCATAGAAAAACCAATAAATCGGAGACCCCCAGTTAAAAAGAGCACTTATTGAACTCACAAACTCACTATTGGGAAAAAAGGTTGAAAAAGTATTGGGAACGAACATAATGGACTGGGCAAAAATAATTGGCATTACACCAGCCGTATTTACCCGCATTGGAATATGGGTACTTTGTCCACCATATACCTTTCGTCCAATTACTCGCTTGGCATACTGAACAGGGATTTTTCGGACACCTTGAGTTATTAGTACCACTGCCGCTACTACCAGTGCCATCAAAGCCCAGAGAATTAGCTCTTCCAAAATGGCACGGTTACCTGCAATTAGCTGCTGCAACTCATCCAACACAGCGTTAGGAAAGCGAGCAATAATGCCGATGAAGATAATCAACGAAATACCGTTGCCGATACCACGTTCATCAATTTGCTCACCTAACCACATAATAAACACCGTGCCGGTAGTAAGCGTAATCATAGTCAAAAGACGAAATCCCAAGCCGGGGTTAGGCACCACCAAAGCTCCTGATTGAGTTTGAATACTTTCCAAAAAAACACTGACTCCATAAGCCTGCATTGCTGATATCAGCACAGTGCCATATCGAGTATATTGAATAATCTTTTTGCGTCCTTCCTCGCCCTCTTTTTGCAACTTTTGGAAATAGGGCACAACTGCGCCTAACAATTGCAAAATAATGGAGGCCGAGATGTAGGGCATAATTCCCAGGGCAAACACTGTCGCTTTACGAAAAGCACCACCGGCAAACATATCATAAAGGCCAAAAAGAGTGCTTCGCGCCTGGGCAAAAAACTCACCTAAAGCTTGAGCATCGATACCAGGGGTTGGAACATGTCCCCCAAACCGGTAAATAACCAAGATAAACAAGGTAAATAAAATACGACGTTTCAGTTCTGGAATTTTGAAAGCATTTTGAAAGCTTTTAATCATAAAAGTATCGTTTTGCCTCCTATAGATTCAATTTTCTCGGCAGCACTTTTGCTGAAAGCATGAGCAGAAACTTCTAAAGCTTTAGAAAGCTGACCATCCCCCAAAATTTTCACTGGAAGATTACGCTTACGAATAAGTTTTTTTTCGTACAATAATTCAGGCGTAATTTTAGTGACTCCTTCCAGTCGATTCAAGGCATCTAAATTTACAATTTGGAATTCCCGACGAGAGAGACTATTGAAGCCACGCTTCGGCAGACGTCGTTGAATCGGCGTTTGCCCTCCCTCGAACCAGACTCGTCTTTTATCTCCAGAGCGCGAATGTTGACCTTTGTGACCTCTGCACGCCGTACCACCATGTCCCGAGCCAGGTCCTCGTCCTATACGCTTGGGTTTATGTTTTGAACCAGTAGCATATTTTAACGTACCCAAATTCACTACTACTTCTCCTTTTTTATTTCACCTTTATTAATCTCTTCTACTTCAACCAAGTGTCTCACTTTATTGATCATCCCTCGAATTTGTGGAGTATCATTATGCACAACTGTATGATGCAACCGTCGGATTCCCAGTGCTTGTATTGTCAGTTTTTGTTTTTTTTGACGCCCAATAACACTTCGAACTTGAGTAATCTTGAGTTTTCCAGCCATGATTCCACTTGCTCCAGTAACAATTTTTAGACAAATAATTCTTGTACAGAAACACCTCGCCTTCGCGCCACCATGTAGGCATCACGCATACTGGTCAAAGCTCGCATTGTAGCCTTCACTACATTATGTGGATTGGAGGAACCTATTAATTTAGCCAAAACATCTTTTACCCCGGCAGAATCCATAATAGCCCGCACTGCTCCGCCAGCAATTATTCCAGTACCAGGCGACGCAGGTTTCAAAAGCACCCGCGCTGCTCCAAATTTACCAACTAACGTGTGGGGAATTGTACCCTTCACTATGGGAATACGTACCAGGTTTTTCTTAGCATCTTCTGTAGCTTTAGTAATGGCATCGGTTACTTCGTTTGCTTTACCAAACCCCACTCCCACATAGCCTTTTCCATCCCCCACTACTACAATAGCATTAAAACTAAAACGACGCCCCCCCTTTACGACCTTTGCAACACGATTAACGTGCACCACCCTTTCCCGTAGATCTAATTCACTTGGACTAATTTTTTCCAAAAGTACCTCCTCTATTGCGTTTAAAACTCCAATCCACCCTCTCTGGCACCTTCAGCTACAGCCTTCACACGCCCATGATAAAGATAACCGTTGCGGTCAAATGTTACTTTTTGAATGTTCATTTCCAGAGCACGACGAGCAATCTCTTTCCCTACTACTACACTTACAGCAATTTTGCCTTGAGACCGAACCTTAGCTACCTCATCCCGAATATCCTTACTAAAATCTGAAACCGACGTTAACGTCCGCCCACTTACATCATCCACAAGTTGAGCATAAATATGCTTTAAGCTCCGATACACCGTTAGGCGCGGACGCTCAAGTGTACCACTTACCTTTTTACGGATACGTCTTTTACGTCGTAATCTTGCCCATAATTTTAATTTATTTTTATCCGCCATGTTCTACCTCATCCTTCCTGAACCATCATAGTATCCTCAAATTATGCGCCCGATTTACCAGCCTTTTTTCGAACATATTCACCGGCATAACGAATCCCTTTGCCTTTGTAGGGTTCGGGGGGGCGAAAAGAACGAATTTTAGCAGCTACCAACCCAACTAATTCCTTATCAATTCCATTCACTACAATAGAAGTAGGGCTTTCCACAACAATATCGATTCCCTCTGGTGGGAAAAATACAATTGGATGAGAAAATCCTAATTGCAACACCAAACTTTTCCCCTTCTTCTCGGCTCGATATCCCACCCCAACAATCTCCAGGCGCTTCTGAAATCCTTCAGAAACACCAGTAACCATATTAGCAATCAAAGACCGATACAAACCATGTAGCGAACGATGGTACCGGCTATCAGTCGGGCGTTTCAGATAAATCTTCCCATCTTCTATTTTTATTGTCAACGCGGGATCAATAGTACGACTTAACTCGCCCTTAGGTCCATTTACCTTAATGCTGCTTTCCCTCGTTTCTATTTTAACTCCCTGAGGTATTTCTATTGGTACTTTTCCAACTCGCGACACTGCTTCATCCTCCAATACTTTTCAACTACCACACATAGCAGATTACTTCGCCCCCCACACCCAATTTCTTGGCTTCTTTATTAGTCATCACTCCCCGAGAAGTACTCATAATAGCAATTCCTAAATTGTTCAACACGCGGGGAATCTTGTCAACTCCAACATATACACGACGACCTGGGGTACTAATCCTTTTTAGTCCGGCAATAACGCTTTGATTGTCTGGAGTATATTTTAAATAGATACGAATGACCCCTTGTTTACCATCATCAATATTAATGTAATGCTGGATAAATTTATTTTCATATAAAATCCGAGTCATCTCCCGTTTCAGATTGGAAGATGGTATCTCAACTTTCTTATGACGAGCTTTTATGGCATTGCGTATCCGAGTCAAGTAATCTGCAATCGGGTCGGTCATTGACATGGATTAACTCCCAAATTTATTCTACCTTAGTCCTTCTACCAGCTAGCCTTTGTGACACCAGGAATTTCTCCCTGCAGAGCTAATTCTCGAAAACAAATACGACACAGACCAAATTTACGAAGATAAGCGCGTGGCCGTCCACATCGCTTGCAACGATTATATTGACGCACCCGAAATTTCTGCGGCTTATTTGCCTTGTTAATCAACGCTTTACGTGCCAATGTAGTTCTTCTCCTTTTTAGATACGTAGTTATCCAAAATTACCCCATAATCTCATCGTCGCCTAAAAGGCATACCAAATTCCCTGAGTAGCTCATAGGCTTCTTCATCAGTTTTTGCCGTAGTACAAATAGTAATATCCATTCCCCGAATTTTTTCCACTTTGTCATAATTAATTTCTGGGAAAATAATCTGCTCTTTAACCCCAAAAGTATAATTACCATGTCCATCAAAGGACTTGTCCGATAAACCACGAAAATCCCTAATACGTGGGATAACAACATTAATCAAGCGATCAAAAAACTCATACATCCGATCACGACGGAGTGTCACCTTACAGCCAATCTTCATGCCTGCCCGAAGCTTGAAATTAGAAATCGATTTTTTAGCCTCGCAAATTGCCGGCTTCTGACCCGTAATTTGCATCAGGTCATTCATTGCCCATTCCAAAGCCTTGGGGTTTTGCACTGCATCACCCACCCCCATATTAATCACAATCTTTTCCAGACGCGGTACCTGCATTACATTTTTATAACCAAATTTCTTTCGCAGTGCATCTATTACATGTTCATAGTGAAATTTCTTTAAACGCGGAACGTATTCCTTCATACTTCTCTCCAAAATCCAACTACGGTTCTATGTCGTCATCATCTCGCCACAATGTTTACAAATTCGTACTCGCGAGCCATCATCCAAAACTTGCATCCCAACACGGGTAACACTACTGCACTTAGGACAAACTACCATAACATTAGAAACATGGATAGGAGCTTCTTTTTCAACTATTCCGCCCTTCGGATTTTGTTGGCTGGGACGAGTATGACGCTTAATGAAATTAATACCTTCTACTATGATGCGTTGTCTCTTGGGAAAAACCTTCAACACCTTGCCCTGCTTGCCCCTATCATTACCGGCAATCACCTGAACAATATCATCTCTTCTTACCCGTAACTTCAACGGTCGTTGAACTTTCGTATTTGTTCGTTTCACTACAAAACCTCCGGTGCTAACGAAACAATTTTCATAAATTCTTTCTCGCGCAACTCCCTGGCTACTGGTCCAAATATTCGGGTTCCCTTAGGTTCCTTTTGCTCATCAATTAACACCACAGCATTCTCGTCAAAACGAATGAGTGACCCATCGTCACGCTTGATCTCTTTTTTAGTCCGCACAATAACCGCCTTACTAATGTTACCCTTTTGAACATTACCACCAGGGATGGCTGACTTTACCGTAACCACAATAATATCCCCCACCCGACCATAACGCTTCCTCGTACCACCTAATATCCGGATGCACATAACCTGTTTCGCTCCGGTGTTGTCTGCCACATTCAACCGTGTGTACTCTCGAACCATAAGAAACCCTCATTCAATCTGCTTTTCCCAAAAACTGAAACACAAAACTACTTGGCTTTTTCTACAACTTCTAATAGTTGCCAGCGTTTACGCCTACTCAACGGACGAACTTCTATTACCTTCACCAAATCACCCATCTGGGACTCATTGCTTGGGTCATGAATCATAAATTTCTTGGTACGTTTAACGTATTTCTTGTACAATGGATGTTGAATATACCGTTCAACTGCAATCACTCGGGTTTTATCCATCTTATCACTAACTACGTAACCCTGAATAATCTTACGCTTACCTCGTACACCTGTTTCCATTATTCCACCGCTAAATTAAACCTTTTCTTCGATAGATTTTGTTTGCTTACGAATTCCCAATTCGTATTCACGAATCACAGTTTTTAACCGAGCAATATCACGTCGTACAATACGAAGGCGCAAAGGATTACTCAACTGTCCCAATGCTTTTTGGAATCGTAGATTACTCAGCTCCTCCAGTGCATCCTCTAAGCGTTGCTTAATTTCTTCTAACGACAACTCATTAATCTCGTGCATTTTCATACGGCTACCCCGGCCTCCTCAGCAGTAACAAACTTAGTTTTAATTGGCAATTTGTGTGATGCCAGCCGCATCGCCTCTCGGGCTAAGTCTTCTGGAACTCCTTCTATCTCAAACAAAATACGACCAGGCTTAACCACTGCCACCCAAAATTCTGGAGCACCTTTACCTTTCCCCATACGTGTTTCTGCCGGTTTTTTAGTTACTGGTTTATCCGGAAAAATGCGAATCCAAAGTTTACCACCTCGACGCACATGACGTGTAATAGCTACCCGAGCCGCTTCAATCTGGCGGCTGGTAATCCAGGCCGCTTCCAGCGCTTTCAAACCGTAACTTCCAAAACTTATTTCAGCTCCTCGAGTAGCTTTACCCTTACGTCGTCCTCGCTGTTGTTTACGATGTTTTACTCGATTAGGCATTAACATTGGAAAAATACTCCTATGATAGAAAATGACACCTCGAATCTACAGTCCTTCAAGCTCCGATTACTTCGCCCTTGCAAATCCACACCTTTACCCCGATACAACCATAAGTGGTTTTTGCCGTGGTAGCGGCATAGTCGATATCAGCGCGCAAAGTATGCAAGGGAATTTTCCCTTCCTTATAGTGTTCAGTGCGAGCCATTTCTGCTCCAGCTAATCGCCCTTTACAAGTAATCTTAATTCCTTCTGCACCCATGCGCATAGCTGCAGTAATTGCCTTTTTCATCACTCGCCGGAACGATATCTTTGCCTCCAATTGTCGAGCAACGTTCTCCCCTACAAGATAGGCGTCCAACTCCGGCTTTTTGATTTCATTTACATTAACCTGAATATCTTTACCAGTGATTTTTTGCAACTCCTCCTTTAATTTATCAACCTCAAACCCCTTACGTCCAATAACGATACCTGGTTTTGCTGTATGAATAGTAATAGTTATCTGTCTTGGTGTGCGGGCAATCTCGATTTGCGATATCCCGGCATTTTGCATTCGGCTACGAATGTAACGACGCAAGTATAAATCCTCTCGCAGCTTATCAGCAAAATTCCGTTCGTCAAACCAATTAGAACTCCAGGTTCTAATGATTCCTAACCGTAAACCAATAGGGTTTGTCTTTTGACCCAAAATAAATCCTCCATCAAGCTTGTTCTACTTTTCATGATCGATAAGTACAGTTTTTTTACATGGGGCTGGTGAACAGCTAAAATTCTTCTGTAGCTACCACAATTTTAATATGGCTGGTCCTACGTCGTATGCGCATTGCTCGCCCCATAGAAGCAGCTCGAAACCGCTTCATAGTCGGACCCTCATCAACGCGAACCTCTTTGATGAAAATCTCGTCTGGTTCAATTTTAGAAGCGCCTTCATAAACATTACTTAAATTTGCTGCTGCAGAACGCAAAGTTTTCTCCAGTGGAATTGCAGCAGCTTTAGGGGTAAAGTGCAAAATGCTAATAGCTGCATCCACATCCTTCCCCCGAATTAGCTCTGCAACCCGTCTTACTTTGAAAGGAGACATCCGAACATACTTGGTCACTGCAAAAGCTTCCATGAATATTCTCCAAACTTAACCAAAATCCAACTATTTAACCTGCATTGATTTTTCTGCTTTCTTACCACCATGACTACGAAAAGTACGCGTCAAAGCGAATTCGCCCAATTTGTGCCCCACCATATTCTCAGTAATAAACACCGGGATAAATTTATTACCATTATGCACTGCTATTGTGTGGCCGACAAACTCAGGAGAAATGGTAGAACGACGCGCCCAGGTTTTAATTACCTTCTTAGTATTTGTCCGATTTAGCTCCTGAATTTTCTTGAGCAACTTCGGATCAATGTACGGACCTTTTTTTACTGACCTCGGCATTCTATCACCTCATTACCAATCTTATTTTCGACGTTTAATAATATAGGCATCCGATTTCTTCTTCTTGCGAGTTTTGCCACCCTTAGCAAACCAACCCCATGGTGAAGTAGGATGACGGCCTCCAGAACTTTTTCCTTCCCCACCTCCCATGGGATGATCTACCGGATTCATCGCTACTCCACGCACACTTGGCCGGATGCCCAACCAGCGTCGGGCACCTGCTTTCCCCAGTGAAATATTCTCATGATCAATATTTCCTACCTGCCCAATGGTGGCACGACAACGTAATTGCACCAACCGAACTTCTCCAGAAGGAAGCCTCAAATGACCATAATTACCCTCTTTGGCCAACAACTGAGCATAAGTTCCTGCACTACGAACTAATTGTCCCCCCTTGCCAATTTTCAGCTCTATGTTATGAACAAATGTACCTAATGGGATTTTACTCAATGGCAAAACATTACCGACACGCACCTCAGCATTCTCACCAGAGATTACGGTATCGCCCACTTTTAAACCCAGTGGCGCCAAAATATAACGTTTCTCACCATCAGCATAATGAAGTAAGGCAATATTCGCAGAACGATTAGGATCATACTGAATGGATGCCACCTTTGCCGGAATTCCATCCTTGTCACGTTTAAAATCAATTATCCGATAAGCTCGTTTATGGCCACCGCCTCTATGCCTGCAAGTGATGCGTCCTAAATTATTACGTCCACCAGTCTTCTTCAGGGGTTCCAATAACGATTTTTCTGGTTCCGTCTCGGTTATTTCAGCAAAAGTAGAAATCTTCCGAAATCGCAAACTTGGTGTTGTAGGTTTAAAGCTTTTTATCGGCATGAAATCCTCCGCTTACCGATTTGTGTTGTATTTGTCTGTTGCATCATAGTATCAGATAAAAACATTAAACTCCGGCCACGTAATCAATCGTGTCTCCCTGGCGCAAGGTTACTATTGCTTTTTTCCAATTCGCCCGTTTTCCCTGAAAACGCCCAAGGCGGCGATACTTGCCTCGTACAATCATAGTGCGCACCTTCTCTACCTTCACATTAAACCGTTGTTCCACAGCTTGTTTAATCTCAATTTTATTTGCTCCCCGGTCTACCTCGAAAGCATACTGATTAACAGCATCTTTAAGATTGTCCATTTTCTCAGTAAGGATTGGCCGAAGTAAAATTTTGTAGCTTTCCTTCATATCTTAAAACACCTCTTGCAATTTTTCGATAGCTGTTTCTTGAATCACTAACTTTTCACAATTCAATAACTCATATATCGAAGCACTTTTAGCTTCACAGATCTGTAAAGTGGGAATATTTCGTCCAGCTTGTAGCAGTTTGGCTTTGGATTGTGGTACTAACAGCGTGATTTTCTTGCTATCCAAATCCAGTTGTTGTAAAATAGCTGCCATATCTCGTGTTTTTCCAGATTCTATGTCAAAATCTTCGACTACAACAATATTTCCTTCTTGAGCTTTGTAGGATAACACAGATTTTCGTGCCAATCGCTTAACTTTCTTATTTACTTTCAAGTGGTAAGGATGAGGTGTGGGGCCAAAAACAGTACCCCCGCCTCGCCATATCGGCGATCGAATAGTACCGGCTCGTGCCACCCCTCGGCCTTTTTGTCGCCATGGTTTTCTGCCTCCTCCAGCTACCAAGGCGCGATTTTTAACAGAAGCTGTACCACGGCGCTTATTAGTCATTTGCGCCTTTACTGCCAAATAGATGGCATGATCATTAGGTTCGATTTCAAAAATCTGCGCCGGAAGTTCTGCCTGCCTTCCTGAACTACTACCATCTACTCTTAAAACATCTACTTTCACAGCAACCTCATCTATTTGACAATTCGCACATATCCGTTTACAGCACCAGGAACTGCCCCCTTTAGTAAAAGAAGATTTTGTTCCGGATACACCTTGACCACCTTAAGGTTTAATACCGTTACCCGTTTTCCTCCCATGCGGCCGGCCATGCGTAACCCTTTGAGCACATGAGAAGGAAAAGATGACTGTCCCACTGAACCTGGCGCCCGTGCTCGGTCACTCTGGCCATGCGTCTTGGGTCCACCAGCGAATCGGTGGCGCTTAACCACTCCAGCAAATCCACGCCCCTT
>Ga0164310_10000599_pt1 | contig 19400 bp, 16 predicted proteins | sample GuaBasSedimGuay1_FD_121795 | JGI IMG/M metagenome (GOLD analysis project Ga0164310, IMG submission 121795) | Subseafloor sediment microbial communities from Guaymas Basin, Gulf of California, Mexico - Guay1, Core 4569-9, 0-3 cm | ecosystem: Environmental > Aquatic > Marine > Hydrothermal vents... | reverse complement strand
TTACTATACTACTATAATCACCTTCTTTTACAATAGTATTTCTAACAACATCTTTTAATTGAGAGATATCACCCCCTTTTCTTTTTATAACTTTTTCTATTGATGTTTCCTTTTTTTTATTAGCAGTTTTTGATACAGTACCACCATGCTTTTTTACAAGCATATCTGCAAATGCATCATTTTCTATCTTAGCTTTAGGTGCTTGCTTGTATATATCATCTATCTTCTTTAAAATAACAGAATTATCTGTTTTAGTTTGAGGGTTTACGCCCTGTTTGAAAGGTTTATTATTAGTAATTTTTCTAATAGTTAAATATTCATTGTAGTTTCCAACAGTTTTTCCAACCTTACCAATGCTATCAGCAGGTACAAATCCTCCACCCTTCATATATTCTTTGACCAAATCTCCATCTTGAATAATATATCCATCATCTGCGAATATATATTTTCCATCTTTTGCAATACTACCTTTCTCATTTACAGCACTCTTAAAGTTCTTAGCTTGTTTTGCTAAATCATCACCTGCACCAACAGCTGTTGGCATTACTGCACTACCTTTAGTGTTTTTTTTAAATTTTTTACACCTTCTATCCCCTCTTTTATTGATGTTGCAGTGGGTTTAAAATCTTTTAATTCATCCACCTTTTTAAACATATTTTTAATAATCACATTAGGATCATTCAAATATTTAAAATATTCTTTAATACCTTTTTGTGTGGTAGCTTTAGCAATCATTGCAGGGTTTAAACTTAATAATCCAGCAACGGCTTCACCTCCACTTAATATATCTGTTACATCCATTAACCCCTTTGCATTTTTTCTAGCATCAACAAGTGTTCTATGCACAACGTCTTTTTCAATACTTCTTAATGCCCCATATTGGCTTTTTAGTGCTTGATATTCAGAACCAGTTGCTTTTTCAATCAAATTATCTAAATTATTTCTTAACATATTAGCAATTAAAGAATCTACATAGGCTTTAGATGCTGAATCATAACTAGGATTCTTATAGAAAGTATCCAATGACTGGTTTAATATCTTAATTGCTTCTTGTGCTTCTTCTGGTGTGTATGCTGTTTTTGCATATCTAGCAATTCTTTCTTGTGCATACTTAACAATACTAGGATTTTCTGTATTTAATACCTTATTATCAATTATTTTTGTGAGCTCATTACCTATTTTTTTTAAATCAATCATCTCTCCAGTTTTCCCTGCTGCTTTTGCAAGATTATCATATTGGTCAAATATTTGTTTTTTTGTTTGATTAATAGAATCGCTAAATTGTTTTAAAGATTCAGGCAAACCACCTTCTACAGTATCACCAAATTCATCAACTAATGATAACTTTTCTTTATTATCAACAATTGCTTTTACGGCATCTCTTGCTTTTTTTTCGTATTTAGCCATTCCACCAAGAGTTTTCTTTTCAGCATTTAAACCAGGCTTAACACCACTTCTAATACCTTCATCAATTGCATCATCTACTTCTAATAAAGCATTGTTTAACGCATTTTTTTCAGCAACATCTAATGCTTCTTCTGTCCAAGTTGCACCTTTAGCTAATAATCTTTTACCTTTAGTAAGTGTTTTAGGTATATTTTTAATTTGTCCAACACCTTCTGCTGCTCCCCATATCTCCATTAACGAACCAACCAATTGAGCAGCTGTTTTTGCATCACTTGGTAATGCTTCATAGTCTTGAATAGCTTGTGTCATATGTTGTGTAGCTTTTTCCCCTAACCTTTCATAAGCCCTTTGCCCTTCCTCCTCTCCCAACCTACTTTTTAAGCCTGTTTGTAATTTTTCTTTAAACCAACCACCTATATTTTCAGCAACTGGTTGAACAGCAGCCCCAACAACCCCTGTTATAGGAGATAAAACTGCTTTTGTTCCAGCCGTAAATGTTTTTGCAGCACCCTCAATAGGTTCTCCTGTTTCTAGTTTACCACGAGCTGTACCAGCTATCTCTTTCGCTCTACCAAATTCATTTTTAGTAATTTCTTTAGCTCTTTCAATAAATCCAGGTTTCTCTTGTGAAATACCTGTAGTTGTAGGTGGAGTAATACCCATTCTTTGTGTAGCACTTTTCATTTGAGTTAATCCTGTTGATTCTGTTTTCATTTCAGCCTTAACAGATTCAAGCCTACTAAGACCTTCTTGAGGTGTCATTTCAGGATTATTATTTCTTAAATTACTAAGAAAAAATTTATCTTGTGGTGTTAAACTTTGTAAATCAATCATGTTTATTGTGTTAGTTGATCCCAACTTAAATCAGGACTATAAGAATTATAAATTTCTAAATCTGTTTTTCCTTCTACAGGTATTTCTCCTTCTATTAAAGATATTATTTCATCGCCATGATCTGTAATTTTATTACTTAATAAACGTTTTAATTCTTCTGCTGAAGCCTCTACTGATGCTTGGTTCATACGAATGTTTGGCATTCTACCTAAATAAAACTCCCTATCTGCATCTGATATTCTACCTTTTTCAAATAGTCTTGTTAATTGCATACCTATAATACCTGTTGCCTGTTCAAATTCAGCTATTGCTGGCTCAACGTCCTGTAATCCATAAGCTTTTGAAAGCCTCCCATGTATCAGTCCTTTTTGCATACTTTTGATCGCCTCATACTTTTTTACAATATCATCTAAACCTGATGTGATACCTGCAACTTCTTGCTTTATTTCTTTTGCGACTGTTTCTTTATACCCTTTTTCTTTTAAAATTGGTATAACATTAGCAGCCATTGTTGGTGTTAATCCTTTTAATTCAGTTGTACCTGACATTACAGCATCAGCTAAATCATAAGCTCCATTCAATTCATTTTTTTCAAAACCTTGTTGTCTTAGTTTTACATAACTTTTTTGATCAGAAGCAGATAATTTTAACTTTAATGCTTCTGCTTTAAAATCTGATATTGATGGTTTTTTATTTATTTTAGACATATCAGTAAAACCCCCCTTGTTTACAATATTATTGTATCTTTTACTTCCTGGAACTATATGATCTGTATCAACCGTTCCAGGTGCTGAATAATTAGAATCTCTAATATCAAAGCTTCCATCTTTATAAACCTTTTCTACAACACCAACATGACCAGCACTATCCCCAGTCCATTCTATAAATCCACCACCAGCTACTGGTATTTTTGAATTATTTTTTTGCATTTTGCTCTTAAATGAATCTCCATAAAAACCAGATGTGCCAGTTAAACAATCATTTGCAAATCCACCACACCATCCATCTCTTCCTTCTTTATATGTACCTGCTTGTACACCCCATTCAATACCTCCATCAATAATTTTTACAGGGTATTTACTATTTATAGGTGGCATAACGCCAAATTCATTATAATAATCTAATGCTTTTTCTTGATTAATTTTTTCTGTTTGTGCAACTTGTAAAGCAGTCGGACTATCAATTATACCAGCACTCTTAGCAAAAGCCTCTGCTTGTGTTGGATTAATCTTTAATAAATCTTGATACTGTGTAAAGTTCTTCATTTCTGTAGTCATACCTGCATATCTTGCCTCATTAGTAGCTTTATCTATCTTAGCCTTGTTGATAGCATAATTAGGATCATTAGGATCAAGTGTACTTCTTTGTTCATCAAAAGCCTTTAAAGTGTTAGCAGTTACAGTATCAACACCCATCATAGCAGATATATCTCCTATTTCCATATTAGCAAGACCACCAGCAGGCATTTTATCAAACATAGCAAATGCTTGATTGTTTATTTGTGCTGTTTTGTATTGTATATCTAAAGCATTTTTTGTAGCTGTATTAATTGAATCCTGATAATCAGTATCCATTTGCTTAACTCTGTTTTCAGCATTAGCTAATTGTAACTGATAAGCTTTAACCATACTTTCTCTACCTTGTTTTTGTGCTTCAAGTAAGTCTTTTTTTACTCTATCTCTTTGAGCTCTAGCAGCATCAAGTCTAATACTAGCTTCATTTATTTGTTTCTTCATCTCCCCTGTATATTCTTGTGCAAGCATTGGATCAGTTGCAGCTTGAGGACCATTAAGAGAAGTAGCAAAAGCTGTATCAGTTGCTCCCATAGCAGAAGTTGCTTGATCATGAAATCTACCATAAGCAGCAGCATCAAGTTCTTCTTGTCTTTTTTGTTGTTCCTCAAGATATTTTCTATCTTCTTCTTGTTTCTTTAAAAGTTCTTTAGCCTTTCTTTTTTCAACACTCTCATCAACCTTTAAATCTAAACTTGATTTTAATATAGGATTATCTTCACCAAATAAATCAGTACCTGCATCATGTCTATCTTGTTGGTCTTGAGCCATTTGTGCTTTAACCCTTAAATCATAATCACTATCTTTAGTTGGTGTATATGTTTGACTTAAAGAAGTGTCTTGAGATTGTGAGGTAGTGCCATTAATTTTATTTGCATCATAAGTTGCATTGGTCATTGTTGAACCAGTCTTTTTATTATAAGCATCAATTTTCTTTTGTCTATCATCAGCAACTTTCTTTTGTTCATCAGCCTTAGCTTGAACATACCCCTGATAACCACCTGCATGAGTAGCACCTGTTGCTTTCCATTCCTTATAGCCAGAAGTAACTGGTTTTGTTCCTTGATTAGTTTTTTTTGGCACTTTCAATCTTTGTTGCTCTCCTTTATCAGAAGTTGTATGAACAAAATTACCTACTTGCTTTGGTGCTTTCTTCCAAGCGGAATAAGAACCCATAGGATTCTTTTTTTTCCACTCTGTGAATGATACACCGCTTTTTGAGATTGCCATGTTTTTTTTTAGTTAATTAGTTTAATTTTACCATACATATACATAACAGTGTCCGTTTCCTCCATCTCCTCCTTTTCCACTATTACTAGTACCATTGTTTCTTGCTGCTCCTCCTCCACCACCTCCACCTCCATGACTTCCTCCATTGGAACCATTACCAGCATGACCAGTTCCTTGAGTACCAGCTCCACTTGCTCCTCCAGAACCACCAAAGTTTACATTTCCATTAGCACCAGCACCAGGACATCCTCCAGAAATTCTATCTATACTATGTTGTAATCCTCCTTGTGTTGCATAAGAATTATAATGAGCTCTTCCTCCACTTGCACCACCACATCCTCCGTAAAGAGAACATCCACCATTATAATTTTGTCCCCCAGACTTTATTCCACCTCCAGCAGCTCCTCCATATTCAGCACTTCCACCATCAGCGGTTGATGTACCTTGACCAGATTGTGTTCCAACTGAATATTGTGTTACAACATCAAACAATGGTGAATGGGCGTAATTAATTCTTGAACAACCACCATTTCCACCTTTTCTAGTAGTTGAACCTATAGTACCTCCTAAACCATTACGACCTCCGCCTGCAAATAAATGTGAACCAAATGTTGTATTTCCACCAATACCACCACCATAACCATCAACACTAGTAGTAGAAGCTGGTCTAGAAGCTCCTCCGACACCACCAACACCAACTGTTACTGTTTCAGTAGCACCTAAAAGAGCTAATGGAATAAATTTTGTTATTCTAGCACCACCACCTCCGCCACAACCTCCAGAAGAATTGTCATCTGTTCCAAGACATCCTCCACCTCCACCACCACCTGCTCCATAACAAACTATGTAAGCATAAGTTCCATAAGCTGGTTTTACCCAAGTTCCTGATGATGAAAATTCTTGTACAGTTGAAGTAACTGGAAGAAGCAACTCGTTTAATTTCCCATCACTTTCTAAAACAACACCTTTTCCTACATCAGCAGTTTGGTCTAATACCTTATCAGTTACAACACCATTTCCACTATCACAATCCATAAAATCTTTAGCACCTGCTCCACTTATATCTGTTCCACTACTAGGTGTACTTAATACTGTAATCGCACTTGAAGATGTAGTATCTACACTTGTAAATTTAAAGTGGTCTGTTTCCCAAGTACAAGTTTCTAAACTTCCAGTAGCAGTTCTTATTGCTGCTTGTATTGTTGCCGCTGCATCTGTGTGGTTGCTATCTCCATTAAAATTACAACCTGTTACATTAACAGTAACACCATCAATATCAATATCAAAAGCGCCATCTGTAACAGTAGTCCAATCTATCCCCCAAGCAGTTGTATTTGTTCCACCAACTAAATAAGCTGGTGTATAAGTTTCTGGTTCACTAATAAATGCGTTTTTATCTGTTAAATCTACTTCAATATTTAATTCTTCATTGCCTGCAGGATTAACAACTGTTTTTTTAGTACCTACACCAGTTGTTATTTTATCATCTAAATAACTAGGTGTAGTATCTGCACCAGTAACACCAACTAAAACATCACCACCTGTTGCAGTTCCTACATCATGCCAACCACTTGATAATCTTACTTGATATTTATTAATTGAACTATTAACTATAAAAGCACCGTTTGCTCCCCAAGTCATTGCATCTCTTTCAGCAGTAGTTAATACAGGAATACCAACACCATCAAGATTACCAGCAGCAGGTGCATCATCCCCCCAAGTTAAAACTACTCTTTTTAAACTATCATCCCAAATTAAACCAGGTAAAGATGTATGATCATTAGCAAAAGCTATTTTCTGATCCGCAGCAGTTAAATCTCCAATTTTAATTTCACCACTTCCAGTTGCAACCCCTCCTTGTATTGCTCTTATCCATAAATAAGCATGTACAGGACTTACAACACATCCAATAGGTGTATCTTGATTAAGTGCAACTGCTAAACTAGAATCTCCTGTTGTATAATCAAGCCCATTTAGTCTGACACCTCTAATAACATCATCAGCACCAAGACCATCAGCATGAACTTTACCAGCAGGTACATAAATTTGTTCTGTATATCCTAAATTGTTTTTAGCATTCATTAAGAAATTACCAGTGATTGTAGCACCTGTATAATCTTTTGGTATAGATGTCCAATAAATAGTAGTATCTGTATCACCTACTGGTTGTGATAACTTTGGGTTTGGATCATCTGGTGTGCTCCACTGAAAAATATTCAGTAATGGTAATGTTGTTGAAGCTGTATAAGCCATAACTATTTAAGTTAATTATTAATATGTTAAGTTTCTCTTACGAATCATAGATTTAACTCTTGTAATAAGAGTAAAGAAGTGTATCTCATGGTAAACTTTAGAATTCTCTGTTATATCAATTCTAAGACGTTGTAAATTATTTATTCTACATCTTCCCCCTGCATAGTTTTCTATTGCTCCTGCGGTGTCTGAATCGCCACCAAATGAAGCTGAACCATACAATGCCCTTCCATATTCCTCAATTGTTGAATCAGAAGCATCTGAACTCCATGTCATTGCTTTTTTACGACCAATAAATAACCCTCGTTTATCATAAACATCAAAAGCTATATCAAGTTCAGAAGTAGCTGATAATTTACCTTGAAAGTATTGACCAAGTAATGCTTTTCTGCTATTTAAACCACCAATACTAACTTCCTGATAGTATCTAGTCCAAATATCTTTACCATCATCATCATTGCCTGTAAACATTTTATATATCTTGTTATCAACTGAACTAGCACCGTATAAAGCAGTACCTGTTTGCATAAAAGCACCAATAGAAAGTCCTTTAAAGAAAGAAAATGATTTTAATTTTACATTATAAGCAATAATAAAGTTGTTCTTTTCTGCATCTTTCCTGCAACTAATTAATAATGTGTTCTTTTCATTCATGTATGCCATTTCAACATCATCAAATTCAACATCATTAAAGTAAGTATTACCAAGTAATTCAGAAGATAAAACTTCTTGTTTACTATAATCAACATTTTCTTGTTGTAATTGTACTAATTGATGTACACCAGTTGAATTGACATAAAATATACCTTCATCTGTCATTATAGCTTTACTTGCCCCTATCTCATCTTTACGGTACATATTGAATTTACTTGCTTTTTTTAATGTACCAGCACTATCAATAGTTTCAGAATAATAAGACCACCAACCCTTACTTGCCATTACAACAATAAATTTACTATAAGCAATTATATCATTTACAATACCAGCACCACGATAATTTAACTGATCTCCATGATCAGGGTCTGTGTCTACATTCCAACCATTAAATGGTGGATTAACAGTAGTTGATATATCTGAATATTGCACTGTATCTCTTGCACCCTCTAAATCTCCTGCATAACATCTCGTACCAATAACTTTAACTATTCTAGCTTTTGGTGCAGTTGATATTTCTGTATAAGTAAATGTAAGTGTACCATTAACATCAGCACTACCAGTTACACTATCTGTTACAACTTCATTATCTTCAAAAGTACCAACAATATCCCCTAAAGTTAATGTTCCAGTAGTTCCTGAATCACTATCTTCAAGTATTGTTGCTGTTGCACCACTTGTTCCACCTGTTAATATTGTACCAACCGTAAAATCAGATGTTTGTGCATCATAATCCAAAGTCATTGATATTCTACCTATTTTATCTTGTGGACTTGCCACCATAAAATAATCACCTGCCGTATCTCCACTAAAATGAGCTTCAACAAAATCAGTTTTTATATCTATTTTAGTATTTGTAGAAACACGATAAGCTTTCAATTTAGTCCCATAACCATAAATCCAAACATCGTCTGTCCATTCTACAAGCATTGTTAATCCTTCTGTTCCTGTTTCTTCAAATATCTTATTAATACCCTTTCTTTTAGCTAAACCACCCTCACCAACAATGAAGTAATTTTGTATATCTAAAGCATAATCTGTACTTAATAGTTGTGGTAAATCTCTTTTGTTTACTCCAGATTTCGCCATTAAACTATCAGTATTATCTGTCCTTACCTGTGATGGTTTTATAGGAGTGTATGCCATTTAAAAGCTGTTATATGGTTGTTCTATTGATAAAGCTGATGTGTCCCTGTTGTATTCCTCTAACAGTTCACTAAGAACATTAGCAAACCGTTGATCCGCATTTCCTTCTGATACAGTATCTTCATCCCATTGGCAATATTTTACATCTATTGCATCAACTAAATATTCAGTATATTCATCGTCTACTATTATAACACCATTTACTGTTTTATCTAAGGTAAAATAATCAGTCATTGCAGTAAACTTTTCCCACTTAGGCAAATAAACTAAAGTATATGAGTTTCCGTTACAGTTAGTAAACACAATATTGCCACCATCAAGGTAATAACCTACTTGAGATGATCCGTATTCTGTTTTAGCTAATTGTATATGTGTTGGCTCATTATCATTGTCTAACAGATAGAAACCACAACCCAAAGTGTCTATTTTGCCAAAATTACTAGGTAGGTTTTCAGTTTGTGTATCTGATGTAATTGCAAATGTTTGTGTTTGCATAAATCTATCAGGATCTGATTCTCTTAATTTTCTCCAAATAAAATTGCCTACACGATTACACCAACTAATAAAAGTTGCTACACCGACATCTGATATATCTTGTTTCATATATTCAAACTCTTCCCTTAATGTTTTCAGTTGTATTGAGCTCATATTACATTTTTTGTTTAATTTCTAATAAAATAGTTTCTATATTAATAAGTTTTGTTTTGATTTCAACAATTACTAAGTCCTGTCTATTATTATCCTCCGATATAGCTTCTATCCTAGAACCCAAATCAGTCATCATTTGACCAACGTGAGAATACCCAGTGTTTACTCTATCTATTTTAGACTGTATATCAGAAACCTTGCTAGATATACCCCATACAGCTAACATAACAGTTATAAAACTTGCTATTGTTATGTTGAAATGTTGGTTTTTAATTGTTTGAATCATCATATATTGTTAATTGTTTTTTCTAATTGCATTGCTTCATTTAATAGTTTAATTATTTCTGTTCTAGTAAAATCAATTGTTCCGTCTTCTTTTTCTATTAATTTTAATAATGTATTTTCTATTTCTTGAATTTCTGCGAGTGTTTCTAATTTATTCATATTACTTTTTTATTGTTCCTAAGTCTCCTTTTTTATTTGAAAGCATTATCTTATCTCCTATCTTTGGTTCAAATGAAATATTTTTAGAAATTTTTACAGTGTTGTCAGTAAAAGGATTACTTCCAACTGAAGCAGGTATTAACTCATTATTTAAATATATAAAAAATTTACCTTTTTTATCACGAGTTATTTTAAAAGTATTCCATTCATTTAAATCAAAAGTACCAACTGCAGATTCAAAATGATTACCTACACCTTGCTCAACTAGTTTCACTTGACCGTTACTATAAAGCCTTAATCCATATCCTGGAGAATATGGCCATTTTAATTGATTTGCAATAAAAGCAATTTCTGTTGATCCAGCTGACGAAGATTTATTTACACAAAACTCCCATTCTCCATAAGAACTATCTTGTTGAAAATAGCTAGTAGGCATACTAAATACACCATTAGTTGCACATTCAATAGTTTTTACATCTTGTCCATCAATAGTATTATTCATAACTTTAAATGAACCACTTTGTACTTCAAAAGGTGTATTTTCTAGTTGTCCGCTAGTTATAGCTCTTTCATTTGCTATAGCTCCGAAGTCTGTTTTAAATTGTATATCTTTATCAAATATATGAGTTGGTTTTGGATCGTTCATTTTAGCGTTTCTTGTGATATAATGTTTAGTTCCATCAATAGTTACTTCAAGTCCATAAATAGATCCATCCATATATCTACTATTATTTCCACGTTTTCCAAACAAATCACAATTTATAGTCCAAGATGAACCTATAACACTTAAATCAACTGTAGCAGTTTCATTATCAATTCCGCTAGATAAGTTAGTTCTTACAACTTCCCAAGTGGTAGTTGAAGCATTATAAGATGTTTCTATTTTATATAAATCGCCTTCAATAAAAGCAGTTGAAAAAGTTACTGCAGCAGAATTAGTACCATTATATATATAAACAGTAAGACTGCTTGGGTGCATTCTCATTACATATGTTGTATCCGCTGTAGTACTACCCAATAACACTCTTTCGTTTCCATTACCCTCTACTTTCCAATAATGTTTAGTGGACCAATCTTTATCGTGGCTAAAAGCTAAAGTGTCTATTGTTCCGTATACACTAGAACCATCAAACACATAACCATCTTTTCTTTCTCCTGTTCTCCCTATTACTTTCTTAGTGAATTTCATATTTTCTAGTTCTGCTGTCAGTTGAGCAACTTCTGTTTCTGTTAAACATCCATCAATTAATAAAGCATATTCTACTAGTCCACCCAATCCCCAGTTAGTATTACCTAAGCTTCCTACTGCATAATTAGTTTGTATAATATTAGCACTAGAATGAGAAGATATATCTTGTGTGTTTGTTTTAACTCCCCCCTTAAAGAAAGTTGCTAAACCATCTCTATCACAAGTAATTGCAGCAGTTACAGTATTATTGTCTGGAGCAAAATTACTAGAATAAACTACAGTTCCGAACTTTATTGCTAATAAATTATCACTTGAATTAAGAATCATCGGAAAACAATTGTTAGTAGCTGTACCTAATCCCAATCCAACAACCGCTCTTGCAATATTAAAGTTTTTTGTATTAAATTTTGCAATTACTGTAAAATCTTTTGTGCCAATGTTCGCCTCACTTCCTTTAGTAATAACATAAGGATCAATAGTCCCTGATCTTACTTCCATTCCTACATTATTAAGAACACCACTACCATCAGTAGTAACTGCTTTACCTGTTTCTTCTTTAAAACTTCCTTTCCTAAAATCAGAATAAAAGTATATTTCACTATCTTTGATTGTTTTAAACATTCCCATATTATTTACGGTTAAATTTTTTCATTAAATTGTTGTGTAGGTCTAATACTTGGATAGGAGAAAGTGTTTTATCAAGTAATATTCCGTCAAACACTTTACCATGCCAAAAACCTCCTACTGTACCACCTGATTTCCCTGCCCCAATACTTACAAAATCTATTCCATCAACATCATTGAAAGATTTTTTTGTTGTAATAGAATAATTTAATTTTCCATCAATATATATACAAGAACCATTATCTCCAACAGTAACAATTACAGTTGTAATTACGTTTTTAGGAAAAGGATTAACTGTAGGCAAATTTGCTATTGTAGAGCCATTCTCTTTTATTAAAAACTTATATCTATTTACCGAATCCATATATATTTGAACATATGAACTAGGCTCTGAACCATTACTTGCCTTAAAGAATATCTGGTCATAGTTCAATGAATCAGGACTTACGACAAAGGCTATTGTTGTATTAGTGAAAGAATTAATTTCGCTTGCCATTTCACTTAAATCCATATAATCATTACTTCCATCAAAACTGTATCCATGACGTTCTGTAAGTTTTGTAGGCATTGCTGAAACAGTACCTTCTCCTAAAGTAGCATGATTACCTTTTCCTGAAACATCTAATGTTCTAGGCTTATATTCTGTAATTGAAACATTGTCTATTTCAAACACTTCTCCACTTCTTCCATAAATAGACCATTTACCAGTGTGAGTAGCAGTAAATATAAACTCGTGTGTTCCTGCATCTAAATGAGCCGAGTTAATTAATTGTGCATTTAAGAATATTGTATTAGCACCACTTCCTTGATTTGAAATAACATCAAGAGATATTTTATATCTTTTACCAACAACTACAGATGTATTTTCACTTGTTCCAATACTACTAGTTCCACCTGTACCATCATAAATTGCTTTACCATTTGCAATAGTCCAACCTGTATTTTTATTCCAATCTGTATCAGCTGAAAAATCTCCATTAATAATTAAATCCGTAGTATCAATATAACTAGGGTCGTGCTGTGCCATTCCCATAGGAAGATTTAAAACAGCTTTATCTTTATAGTTGAAAGTTGAGTTGTTTTTATATTTTTTCATATCTTCCACTGAAAGTATTTCTGTAAAATATCTAACATTAGATATTTTACCAGTTAAAAAACTTGTTGAACTACTATCAGAACCTATATATAAAGGAGAATTGTTTTTATGACTACCTGAAGCTGGAAAATTTGGTGCGTCTAAAACACCGTCTATATACAATCTTATGTTTGAACCGTCATATACTGCAGATATATGATATTTTTTATTAATAATTGGATGTATAGAGCCTGCTGTACTTATCGCAGCCCCTCCAACGTCTATTAAGAATCTAAAATTATCAGTAGCAGCAACATAAGAAATTTCAAAACCCTCTGCGAAACCTATTCTTTTTTCTATTAAAAATTGATCTCCAGTTTTAGAGCTTAACACAACATCAAAATCAATAGTAAAAACACCATCAAAAGACGGAACATTATACGATATTGTACTACTGCCATTAAAAATAGCCTCATTATTAATAGTAGGATTACCTATAATAGTACCCTCATTCTTTGCCACCTCACTAGCATTTTCAAAGATTTCAATAAATCTAAGCCCATTAGCTCGTTCACTTGCTTGCCCGTTTTTTAATATTCCATATGACATAATTAGTCTTGTTTAAATGTAGATTGATATTCTTTCCATGTTCCAGTAGCACTAACAATAAGTTTTACTAACTCATCAAAAGCTTTTTCATCACAATCTTTATAATACGACTTAGCAATCTTGATTAATTCCTTTTCTGTTTTAGGAACTGGAATATAAGTTGCTTCATTTTCTTTATCAGCAGGTTTATCAATCATTGTACCGCTCATAAGAGATGTACAAATATCCTGAATTTGATTCATTTTATTTATTGCTGGTTGGATTAAATGACCGAAAGCATAACCTTTTTTAAAATCTTTAATCATTAAATGTTTGATAGACATTTTATCTTCTCCTCGTGAATATAAATCACAAATTTTAATTTTCTGTTTTGATGTCAGCTCTTTTATAAATGGTTGGCTTTTTTTATCTCTATTAATAAACATAATTGTTTGGGTTAAATTTTTAATATGTAATAACTATTATAGTTATTTTTCTCCGAAGAATGTTAAATATAAAGTTTGTGCGTCTAAATCAGTATCAACTGTATCACTATTTACTTTTACTTTTTATATATCGCCATTATTTAATGATACAATTCTACAGATTGATATATTAGCAATTTTACTAGTAGAAACAAATGTATGAGGTGTTATTGAAGCGGTATCAATTACACCATTTTTTTCAATTGCATAAGTAATTGTACAAGCCTTATTTACTTCAACATCACTTGCTCCAGTTAATTGAAAAACTGAATTATCTTTTCCGTTATAAGTTATTGTTCCATTACTAGCAACAGAAAAGTTTTTTGCTTCTCCGTCTGCGAAAGTACCAGCAATTTGATAATAATCTCCAATTACAGCTAATTCAGTTGTAGCTGGCGTAATAACACGCAAATCACACTTATCAACACTACCCCTGTTCTGTGATACAAAATTAGTCATTAGTAAGCTTTGTTAAAAAATACATCACTTGCATTACTACTGTCAGAAAGTACACGTTTAATCATTATTCTATCAGCGATAAAGTTTGTATCTAAAAATGCGATACCACTATTATCAACCTCACTTGTGTTTCCTGTTACGAAACTTGTAATATCTTCCCAGCCTGTATCAGCACTTGTATCAGCACTTGTGTCATTAGTAGCCCAAACAGTCATTGTTACACCCCCTGAATTATTCCATTGTAAAGAACCACTTTTACTACCTTTCATATCTACCTCTACACGATAAGTTGCAGCAGCTTCATTTGAACTATCTACAATATGTTCGTTAAGATATTGTAGATTAAGTGGGTCTACTTCTTCTATTCTTTGAGTATCACTTGATTTAGAATAAGCTTTATCATCAGCTTCAAAAGTTACAATAAACTCATCAGATGAAGCAAAAGTTGCTCCTGCTACTGTAATGGTAGTCCCACTAACAGAAAAAGCAGAAGGATCTGAAAAAATTGTACTATCTCCAGAAGTAGGAATTTGCTTGATAGAAGCAATATCATATTTTGTGAAAGTAAAAGGTAGACCAGTAACAGTTAATGTTGTAGCACCTGCATAAGCAGAAACAGAATCAGCATTAGTTCCACTAGGTTTAGCATAATATGTATTATTACCACCACCTGAAGCAGAAGATGATGAAGTACTTGAACCACCACCTGCACCACCACCTGCATTAAATTCAGCTTCACCATTAGCCTTAGCCATGTGAACATTACAAGTAACAGTTCCAGATGTAGAAATAAGTTCAAAGCTAGATATATCATCCATAGGGATTTGATAATATCCGCCATCAGTTAAAGGAAGACCAAGAGAAGCTGTAGGTGTAGCACCTTCAAGACATCTAATATCCCCACCTTGTGGGTTTATGATTAATATACCAGCACCCATTTTAGCATAGTAGTTAGCAGAATTGCTACCACCTGCTGTATCCATTAAAGTAGATAATGCAGTTGCAGTACTTGTAACAGATATTTGAGTTGATCCTGGATTTTGAGGTTTTATAAACTTCATTTTATAATTGTTAATTATTTAATAAGAGAGGGGAGAATACTCTCCTCCCCTATAAACAGATAACTAAGCGTTAAATGTAATTTTAGCAAGTTTTTTAATTGCTCTGTGGAATACTTTTGCACCAAATAATTGGAAGAAAATATGATTGTGTTCTGGACGTTTAGCTTCTTTACCTAAGTAGTAAGTAAGATCTTTCTGCATAAGTAGAGAGATTGCATTCTTACGAGAGATAAGGATTGCAGAAGTTTCTGTCCCCCATTTATCAGTTGCATCAGTAAATGTTTCTTCTGGATACATTTCACCGTAAGCAGTAACAACAGCTTCATCAGAACTCCATGCAGCCATACTAACTTGTTTGTTTTCAAACATTTTAGCATCTTCGTTAGAAAGAGCTACACCAGTTGCAGTAGTAGTACCAGGATTGTTGATAAGAGCTAAGATATTTGCTTGAGAAGCAGCTACATTAGCACCGATAAGAACATTACCAGGAGTAGTACCGATAGAAGAAACAAATGTAAAAGTAACACCTTTAATAACAAGTGTATCACCAGCAGTTGGAGCAGTTGCCATTTCAAGAGCAACAGAGAAAGGTAAATCGTTTGATTCATAGAAATCAACACCAGCAGCTTTACCAACATAACCATTAGCTAAAGTTGAATCAGCTTGGTTGAAACCATTAGCAACAAAGTATTCAGATAAAAGAGCTGAACGAGTAGGATCAATTGCAGCTTTTATACCTTCACCACCAATTTCATAGTCTTTAATACGAGCAACAGCTTGTAAAGTTTTTTGAAATAAAGTTGTTCCAGTTAAAGTACCACCAGCGATAGTGTTACGAGAGTTTACAGCGTCAAGACCTGTTTGGATAACAGTTTGATCAACACCACTAGCAAGAATTTGACCAGCACGCATATTACGTTTAGCCATTAATCCTTTGTCAGCACGTTGTGCTTCACTAATAGGATCATCAGTGATCATTACAGCAGGAGTTTGGTTTATAATAACTTGATCAGATACAGCAGTATCAATATCAGAGTTTAAATCAGTTCCTGGTGTATAAGTTTGACGAGATGGGTCAGAAACATATGGGAAATCGTAAGAACCTCCTTGTTTAAGACCTTTTTTGAATTGCATATCAGCAATTTTTGCAGAAACCATTGTTAAAAGTTGAAAATCCTGGATTTTCTCACTCATTTCAACTGGATTCAATGCAGCATATGAATTAGCAGACATAATAAATATATTAAATTAAATAAGATTTATTTATCTATTAACTTTTTAAGCTATTTCTTTTAAAAGTTCTTTACGTCTTTCTTCCATAGACATATTTTTTCTACGAGAAGAATAACTTTCTGTATTATCAGGTACATTATCTGAACCAGATGTTACAGGGTTTTTGACCTTAGACCTTTTAGAAGTTTCAACATTAGCAATTTTCATAGCAAGTTTAAGTGCTTTACCTTTAGCGATACCATCCTTTTTTAAATCTTGAAAGTTCTTTTTTAATGCTTCTCTTTGTGCTTTAGTCATAGCAATGTCATTAAGACTTTCCTTTAAAGCATTATAAGAATCATTATCACGTTCCTTCTTGATACGAGCTTCAAACTTTTTATCAAAGCTTTCTTGCTCATTAGGAGTGTCAGCTTTATTAATTTCTTTTTGAATCCACTTAGGGACTTCAGAAAGTTCAATATCGCCGTTATAGTATCGTTCAGACCAAGTTTCAACTTGTTTAGAACGTTGCTCTGCAGCTTTATTTATAGTTGGTTCTGGTGCTTTATCATCACCAAGATCAACATGGTTGTTTTCTTCACTGTCAAGGTCAGATATGAAATCTGCATTGTCAGTGGTACTTGCATCATCTGATACAGTACTTAGATCCTTTTCAGGTTCTATTACGTTTGATTCAGACATAAATAAATTATGTTAATGGACAAAATTGTAGTTAGAAACTACTTGCTGTACACAATATGTACAATAAGTAATTACTCACTCTCCTCCTGTTTATTTGCAAGATCATATTCCTCGTAACACTCTACCATAAACTTTGGTATTGCATTTAATCCTTTCATAAATGCAGCATGTTCTTCTTTATTAAATGTTTCATTAGCATTAAATTCAGTCATAAGATGAATCATTGCCATTTGTAAACTTTCGCTATTATTATACCACGACTTTCCCAAAAGTTCTACATCTTTATCTTTACCAAGTATATTAGCCTTAGAGCCTTCTTCATACATCCCTAAATTTTTAACATATTGATGTATAGACATATTTTTACATTAAGGGTTCTTTTACAGATGAACGAGGGTTTACTGCCATTCTATCAGTTCCACTCATTGCTGCACCAGCTTCTAATTCTTGTGGAGCTCCTCCTTGTTGTGCCATTCCAAAATCTTCAATAGTAAAGTTATGTTCATTAAGACTAGCAAACTCTTTAAGCATTTTAGTATGTGCAGGAGTTCCAGGTTGTAATGCAGGCAACACTCTTGATATTTGAGCTTGTTTCATTATGTTGGTTGGGAACACACCAGTTCTTGAATTAACTTTTACATAATAATCATGTTTCTTTAGTTGATCAATAACATCACCAATAGTAATATCTTCAACTTCAACCTCTCCTTCAACACCAGTTTCTTTATCTTCAAACTTAATTGTTGTGTTTAGTGGTGTGTCATTCTTAGACGATAAATCTTTTAATTTATCAAGTACAACCTCAACCATAAATTGAGTTTCACTTGCATTATATTCCATGATTTGTTTTACGAATGCACTTCTTGCCTCTTCTTCTGAAATGATTTGGCTAGCTGTAATACCTGAACCATGTTCAATAGCATCAACATTGATACCCCACCTTTTAAGTTCGTTTGTAAGTCTATCAAATATCATTTGCCATTCATTAACAAGTGATTGTGTATTAATTGTTTGAGAAGATACAGCACTTGCACCTGGATTCATTGGGTCATGTTCAATAATTGCATAAGCATCTTTACCTTGTGATCTCATTCTATTTGCTTGATCAAGGTTTTTAATGAATTTCTTAGATTTTCCTTGAGGTACATTAAGAACAGTTATTGGATCAGCACCTTTGTAAGCATGATTAATACCAAGATTTAATAGTTTTTGATTAACAAGAGCAAGTTCATAAATATAATCACCAAGCCCATGATTGTAAACACCTTTAGCAGCAGGTTGGCAAATAAAGTTGAATATTGGTAAATAAGCAACACCATTCATCATAAACGGATAAGCATCACCGCTTTTGTTTTCTAACTCTTCCATTTGTTCACCAGCAACAACAATGTATTTCTTGTTTGATATATCCCAGAAGTAACCAATTTCAACAGTATCTACTTCATTCTTTTGTGATTCATCTTTTTCTATATTGTCTAAAGCTGCATTATTTCTAGGTATTTTACCTTTAGCATCTCCAATAAGACTTCCAAATGTACTTTTAGCCTCATCAATTGTGAACTCTGAATATACCATTGCTTTAGTAACAGCCTTTCCACCACGACCCCTTATTTTTGTAGCATTGTTATCAAGTACAACATTTGAATTAGCATAAACATCAAAAACAATTGGTACACTGGTTTTTTCTTGTTCATTGTCATTTTCGTTTACAGTAAAATAACCATCACCGTATAAAATAAGATTTTGGAATACTCCGCCCTTATCTCTCATTACATTATCAAGTCCTCCTTTATCACAAATTGTACTAATACCAGCTGATACAACAGCCTTTTGTCCTACTGTTCTATTTTGTGCATCTACACTGAAATCAAGAAACTTCATCATTGTTGAGATTTGACTAAAAGCCTGCACTAACAATTTTGAGTGTATTTGACGAGGTCCATTAGGTTCAGTAGCAACAAAGCCTGCCTCAAACATATCACGTATTGCAATATTCTTTTGGTCTCTTTCATTTTTGGCAACAGCACTAGTTTGAAGTAGTGAAACAATAGATTTTTGATCAGCTTTATTCATAGAAAAATGTAATTACAGGTATAT
>Ga0164310_10000597_pt1 | contig 19448 bp, 18 predicted proteins | sample GuaBasSedimGuay1_FD_121795 | JGI IMG/M metagenome (GOLD analysis project Ga0164310, IMG submission 121795) | Subseafloor sediment microbial communities from Guaymas Basin, Gulf of California, Mexico - Guay1, Core 4569-9, 0-3 cm | ecosystem: Environmental > Aquatic > Marine > Hydrothermal vents... | reverse complement strand
TGGCAGCCGCTAAAGAATAGGGAGATAAAGGTCTTATTCCTCTCTGACGGGAATTATCTTTCCTTAATCGACGGGCTGATCGAGGCTGGGGCTGAAGGGTTCAAGATTAACCCCGACGCGAGGCTGAGCCGCAGGGACATCGAGAATCTCTGCGCGAATTATGGTGGCAAGAAAGTTCTGGCGCTTAGCCCCCGCTGGGATATCATCAAGAACAAAGGTGTGGAAGAAGTCGTTTCCGAGGTAGAGTTCATCACGGCGCTGGCTCAGAGATTCAACGGCGTATTCTTTCACGGGTTAGGTAATACGCCTCACATTGAAGCTTGCTACCGGGCATGGGTAAGAAACCGTGAGAAGCGAAAGAATAGCCCTGAACCTGGAGAATAATCTTCTAGCGATGGTAAAACAGCGTCTTCTTAATAAGAGGGATTCTCTTTTATTCTCATAGGGCTTGTCTACGACTCCTTAGAGCACAAAAAAATAAAGTTCGTAAGGGTTAAGGATGATATGGACATCCGAGGGCGTGACGGCGGCGGAGAGGATGGAACCCCAAGTTTCAATCGCAACCGATACCGTTAAGATAAGGGATTTATAATTGACTGGTTCCAGAATCTATGTGAATCCACTGTACACTTATTTCTTCCCTAAATTGATCTTTTGGATGAGAGTGTCCAGCATCTCCTCGGCGATAACTCCACCGCTGAAGGAAATTAGGTTTCTCAGCGGCATATACTTCGCTATCTCCGCGAATTCCTGTATGATGCCGCCTTCAGCTCCAGCGAATAGTGGAAGTTTCTTGAGGATCCCCTGCATGAAGGAGCTGAATATCTCTCGTGCGCTTGGATCTGACATAACGTCGCCTATTGTTGAGTTTCTATGGAACCTTTTTCTTACGGGTACGGTGGACTCCACATGAACCGTGTCTTTTAACACTATATCTCTCGAGGATCTTCCGATCAGGATCTCGAAATCTCCGGATTCTACATACCAATCTTTGATATCTACATTGTAATAGGCAAATGCTCTTTTGTCCAGAGTGAAGACGATCTCTTTTTCTTCTCCGGGTTTTAGATCCACCTTTTCGAATGCTTTAAGCTCCTTCTCCGGCCTTATAACGCTGCTTTCAACATCTCTAACGTATAGCTGCACAACCTCCTTGCCGGGCATCTTACCTGTATTTTTCACTTTTACGCTTACCCTTAAGATATCTCGGTCGGTTATTTTCTTTTTGTCCATCCTTAGATCTGAGTATTCGAAGATTGTGTAACTTAATCCATGCCCAAACGGGAATAAGACCTCCATTTCTTTCTTGTCATAGTACCGGTAACCAACGAAGATTCCTTCCCTATATTCGACTCTGTCATCTTCACCTGGAAAGTTTATGTATGATGGATTGTCGCTGAGCTTTTTAGGAAATGTTTCCGGAAGTTTACCTGATGGGCTTACAACCCCGAAAAGCACATCAGCCACGGCTCCTCCCCAAGCTTGGCCTCCCAAGTATGTTTCGAGAATCGCTTTTACCTTGCCAGCCCAAGGCATCTCAACAGGAGCACCGTTTGAAAGCACAACGATGAGGTTATCTTGAACATTAGAAACCTCTTCTATCAGTCTGTTATGGCTTTCAGGCATCTTCATATGAGATCTATCGTAGCCTTCAGACTCATATCTCTCTGGAAGACCGGCGAATACAACCGCGACATCGGACTCCGCGGCAACCTTTTTCGCTTCTTCCAGTAGGGTCTCGTCAACCTCGTCGATATCCATTCTGTAGCCGTCCGCATAGAGAATCTCAGCCTTGCCATCGATCATCCTCAGGATCTCTTCATAAGCGCTGTCCAGCATTGTTGGATTCACATGTGAGCTTCCCCCACCCTGATAGCGTGGATTCTTAGCAAAAGCACCGATCAAAGCGATTTTACCTTCAATCTTTAACGGGAGAATATTTCGATCGTTTTTCAAAAGGACGAAGCATTCCCTAGCTATTTCCCTTGCCATTCTATGATGAGCCAATTTATCATATGTTACACTTTCTTTTTTATTCTCCATCGCTCTGAATACTATCCTTAAAATTCTTTCCACCGCCCTATCTAAGACAACTTCAGGGATTTCCCCTTTCTTCACTGCTTCGATGATCTTTTTATCTCCAAATCCCCCATCATATGGCATCTGAAGATCCAATCCCGCCAAAAGCCCCTTCACTCTATCGTTTACGGCGCCCCAGTCTGACACTACTGCGCCTTCGAAGCCCCACTCTTCTCTTAGAATGTCTGTTAGCAGATACTTGTTTTCGGAACAGTATTCGCCGTTAACCTTATTGTACGCGCACATGACTGTCCAAGGTTTTCCTTCTTTAACAGCCTTCTCAAAGCTTGCAAGGTATATTTCCCGCAGCGTCCTTTCGTCAATCACAGCGTTAATAGTCAGCCTTCTGTATTCTTGGTTGTTAGCACAGAAATGCTTAAGGGATGAACCGACCCCCCGACTCTGAACCCCTCTTATGAAATGAAGAGCCATCTCGGAAGAAAGCAACGGATCCTCAGAGTAATATTCGAAGTTCCTTCCACAGAGAGGAGAACGTTTAATGTTTACTCCAGGTCCAAGAAGAATAGAGACTCCTTCTGCTTGACATTCCTCCCCAATAGCGCTTCCCACATCCTCTATGAGTTTTCTATCCCAAGAAGCAGCCAACGTTACTGCTGCTGGAAAGCATGTTGCAGGTACGCTCTCTCTTGAGAGTACATTCTTGGGTTTTCTTAACCCGTGCGGCCCATCATTCATTCTTATCGACGGTATTCCAAATCTCTCAACTGATTTTGTATGCCAGAAGTCCCGTCCAGAGCATAGGGAGGCTTTTTCTTCAAGAGTCAATTCGGAGATTAATTTTTTAATATTCACTTTTCTTTTTCTCCAGTGAATCTTTAATGTTGCTAAATATCTGATGGATAAATATAACGCTTCACTCTGCATGATGCACCAGCATTTCTTCAATATATCTCATCGTCGAAGATCACAGTTAAAGGAATCATGATTCTGCTCTCTCAAGGATACTCCTAGTGTATGTCGGGTTCTTCCCGTCTTTACGAGGCTGCTTTAACAGTTCGATAAACTTCTTCAAATATACTTTCAATTATGAAATTGTCGAAAAAAGCCTTCACCTATTGATGAAGAGTGAGATCGTCTCTTATCCGGGCTCTCAGTCACTCTATAGTCATCTCCAAGATTCGCTTTCTTTTAAAGTTCACTTGTAATTTAATCTTTATTTCAATCGTGACATGCCAACTGTAGAGTTGAGTAACTCGAACTCATTTATAAACCGAGCCTGTATCGTAACTGAAAAGTTTTAAAAGTCTTCTATATCTAAAAGCTTTGGTGGCGCTTATGGTTGGCTATAAGAGGATTGTGGCTTATTTTGACGGCCCCGGTGAGAGGAACACTGATGAGGTTCTAAAGTTAGCCAAGGAGAGAGCTGAGGAGCTTGGTATAAAGGATATAGTTGTAGCGTCTACTGAGGGGGAGACGGGGGTCAAAGCTGTCAAGATGTTTAAAGATTTCAACGTCGTCGTGGTCACGCATCATACGGGCTTCAGGAAACCCGGCTACCAAGAGTTGACTAAGGAAAACCGTAGGCTGATAGAGGAAAACGGCGGCAAGATCTTTACTGGAACCCATGCCTTCATGAACGTGGAGAGAGCTATATTGAGGAAGCTAGGAACAGCCTACCCCACCGAGATTATCGCTCACACGTTAAGGCTCTTCGGCGAAGGAATGAAGGTCGCCGTTGAGATAGTAGCCATGGCGGCTGATGCTGGACTGATCCCTGTTGACAGAGACGTTATAAGCATAGCTGGGACGGGGAGAGGAGCTGACACGGCTATAGTGATCCGTCCAGCCAACTCCAAAGATCTCTTCGACATGATAATAAGGGAGATAATAGCTAAACCGAGAAACAGATGAATAATCAAATATCCGCTAGAACTCAACAAGATGAAGAATCATTGGAGGGTTGGAAACACCGTCTCACACGAAACTAAGAGATTTCCAAACTTGAAAATCGGGAACGTTGACGCTGAAGATGCTGGAAGAACGACCGATATTAGAGCTAAATATGTAGTGAATCCTCCGGACGCTTAAACTCACGACTCTAATCCTCGAGAACAGAGAAATCTAGAAGAATCCTCACCCTCCAAACCAAAGGATCGTTGTAAGCGCTCTAACCCACCAGAAGATTCCCTAAGCAATCAAATTCACGATTAAAAATAATCCAGAATGCAAGGAAGAAACGCGTAACAAAATAGCATGATCAAATCCAATTTCATGCAACAAATTTTTAGTTCTTAATCTCCTTTAAATATATTGGTGCGTAAGAAGTGTTCTCTGCGCCGATAATCTTCTCTTTGATCTTCGTGTTGATTCTCGCACTTCTAGTTAAGGGAGCTCATCATCGAAGCGTAATCGCCATGTTCGGCGCGCTCTTGACGATTGCATGCGGCTTAGGCTTAGGCATCTTCAACATGGATGATGTCGCGGTCTCCATATCATCCGACATAGATACGATACTGCTCATAATTGGATCGATGATTCTATGTGAGTCTCTCGGAAGAGCTGGTCTCTTTCAATATATAGGCTTGAATATGGTGATCAATATCGGCAGGAGTATAAGATGGCTTGCAGCAGTCATGCTTATGCTAACCGTGATACTAGCTGCTTTCCTTGAAAATATAACAGCGATGATAATTATCGGCGCGTTAACCCTATCATTAGAAAGAAGGCTTGAAATCGATCTTAGCGAGATGATTTGCTACGAGGCTATCTTCACGAATATAGGTGGACAGATGCTCCTGATAAGCTCAATCCCAAACCTAGTAGTTGCAGATGGCTTTGACATTGGATTTTCACGTTTCGCTATAATTGGAGCTCCATTATCGCTTATACTGATGGCAGTCTCAATCTATATGGTCGCTGAGAGATCAAAATATATCCCATTAAAGAAGAATCTAGATATCGATCCATGGTCTGCCGTTGAGGATAGGGATGTATTCTATAGATCCGTGGTGATATTTGCGATTGTAATGATTCTCTTCGTTCTAAATGATATAATCCATATTGGCATGGGGCTTATAGCAATAAGCGGTGCTGTTGCAATGCTCATATTGAGTGGGGAGGATCCCGAATCTATCTTTAGAAGTATAGATTGGGGAACGATCTTCTTTCTAATATCATTCTTTGTCATCGTTGGAGGATTGGAGAGAAGCGGGTCGCTGATGATATTCGCCGAAAGCCTCTCAAGACTCTTCCAGATAGAGCCAGCACTCGCTTACGTGTTCAACTTGCTTATTTGCGGTTTAGCCTCAGCATTCGTAGATAACGTTCCAATAACGATAACCTTGATCCCCGTGACAAAGTATATTGCCGCCGATTTAGGGTTAGACACAGAGATCCTTGCCTGGAGCCTGATCTTCGGCGCGAATTTGGGGGGAAACTTCACTCCTATAGGTTCCCCATCGAATATTATAGCAATCGGAATGCTTAAAAGAAAGGGTAAGAATATTAATTTCTTGGAATGGTTTAGGAAGTATGCAATCTTTCCATGCATACATCTTTTTTTGGCCGGTTTGTATATGGGATTGCTGGTTGTGACCTAAATTGTCTAAAAAAGGAGAACTCCCCAAAAAATTTGAGGAGATTCACAATAGAATCGAAAAAGCCGTTACTCCCTACATAACGGTTAAGATAGCCATGCCTGAAGGAATCGATAAGGAAGAATTTCTAAAGTTAGAGGGCAATGATAAGTTTCTGCACGCATTAAGTATCTTCGTTAAGAGATGGCTGAAGAGAAATGTAGGAGCAAAGAAGCGACAGACGTAAGGCTATGATTAATGGGTGAGAGCTATATTCTCTTTAGAATAAATCGTCAATTGCGAAATACACGGTCTAGATAAGTCATGATTCAGATTTCCTCCGGTAGCGATACATTAACCGCTAAAAGAGGAAATTAAGCGTCATAATGGAGTAGGCGGTTTCAATAATTTATTCGCCGTTTTCTTTAATTGTTTTCTCGTGACTTCTATGGGATTATTTCAACAGTATTGTTAAACAGAGGATATTTTATATCTTCCAAGAAGATGATCTTAGATTTGAGCATTCTGCTTACTCTCCCGCATGATCCTTTAAGAAGATCTATTAGGTGCTTCGTTGCGTTGCATACTTTTCTGAATCCATATTCTCCCCAAAGTCTTTCCATATGAGCGTATAGGCATCTTCCTCCGCAATAATTTAAGTATTGACATTCAGTACATGGAGGACCTAAACTATACTTCTTTAACGTTTTAGGTGTATCCTTCAGTAGATGACCAGCGTAAGCCCAGCTCTCATATACTGCTATTGGACAAGCGAGTATTCTGCCATCTGTAAGGATAGCATATGCTGATGATCCCGCGCCGCATGGAGGCTTCTCCAACGGAGAACCAGTAATAATAGCGTATGTTATCGCCTTAAATGGAACTATACCTAGAACTTTCCCATTCTCTATCTCAGAAATCCAATGTTTCACTAATCTTGTTATCCCAGGCATGTAGGATGAATGAAGCCAATAATCGAAGTTACGCCATCTATTACTCCAGATCACATCGAGCTGCCAGTGAACATGATCAAAAATCCCTAACGATAGCAGATGCATTACATCTCGATATATGTCGCTCTCCTCACTCACAGTCATCCTAGCTAATAAATCACCTTCAAAACCTATTCGTCTCAGCCATCTAGCCGCCCTAATGACAGCGTCATATACTCCCTTGCCCCTATAATAATCAGTTACATCTTTGACTCCATCAATCGATAATAATACTGCGTCGAAGCGTCTCCAATACTTCTCATCAAGCCTATGGATGAGCGTCGCATTCGTCTGAATGGCTAACTTTGCACAATCAATGGAATCCATCACTTTTCGGATGAATTTTTGATTTATTAGAGGCTCACCGCCATAAAAGGCGATGATTGCTTCAGGATCCTCATAGATGAATTTTACAAGGCTCTTCAGCGGATATTTTACTCTCCAGGGAACAACATGCTTTGGGAAGCTCCCGCCGCAATAAGTACATTGTAGATTACATTGTCCCGTAGTATAGACTATGTACAACATGGCTTAACACTAATTAAAAATCTTTTACTTGACTGTTTAATTTCTATTCATTATTATTTCTTGGCGAAAAAAGGTATGCTTCACATACATGTGAATCATAATTCTCATCATTTTCTTACCCTATCATTTGCTAATTTCCCATATAGTTCAAGAGCCTTTCTAGCGTTAACGAGCATTCCGTGGTTGTTATTGAAAAAGATATAGACTTCCTGAGGCTTTGTTAGATTGATTCTTAGTAAGACGTCACTAAGCTCCTCATCCGTGTAAACATGGTTGTACCAGGATGTTCTACCATGCATCCTCACGTACACTTTTCCGTTAGTGTTGAAGATCTCACGCGGGAAGTCTGGTGAATCAACGCTTACCCATGTAATTCCATAATATGAAGCCCATTTAAGCCATCTATCATCAAACCATTTCATATTTCTAACTTCGAGGGCGAACCTTTCATCAAGCCTTGTCTTTTCTATAAAAGTTTCAATTCTTGATGCATACTTCGGAGTCATAAAAGGAGGTAGCTGAAAGAGATAGAAATCGATCGTTTCATCCATTGGAGAGAATAGATTTCGGAACTTCATCCACAGCTCAAGGGCTTTGTCTCCAAACTTAAACTGGTGAGTTATCAATCTATTAACTTTGATTGACCAATGCAAGCTTCGGCCGTTCCTCATCCAAGACCGTATCATATTAGGAAATGGGAAGCGATAAAAGCTCGCATTTAATTCTACAGCGTTTAAGCCGGAGTTTTCCACGAACCATCTAAAATTTCCTCCCTTATTCCAGAAGTATCTCCAACCTGAGGTTCCAACATAAAACTTCATCCGCATCCCTTCTCCATAAAATACGGATATGATTAAAGCAATCTATGATAAGTTCTAATTATCCCGAGCCATAAGGTTTGTTATGCATGTAGATAAATCAATTCTTGAGGCTATACAAAGCCATATTACGCAGGATATCTTTGCATCATTTGGTGATATTATTGAATGGAGCTGATATACTTGCGTTGGAGCTTAAAGAACACGGCGTCTCATGGATTTCAACGCTCTGCGGAAATGGTCTTAACCCATTCTATTTAGCGTGTAAGAAAGCGGGAATCCGCTTGATAGACACTCATAATGAGCAAACCGCAGCCTACATGGCTGATGCCTATGGCAGATTAACAGGTACAATCGGAGTTTGCGCCGTTAGCAGTGGAGTTGCCCATTCAAATGCCCTAACGGGAGTTGCTAACGCGTACTTTGACGGCGGACCGATGCTACTGATTACTGGAGCGAGCGCCGGATATGGATCTGGCAGAGGTGTCTTTCAAGAGTATGACCAAGTCGCCTTAGCTGCTCCAATATGTAAATTTGCCAGATGTGTCTATAGAATTGGAGATTTAAGGTTTCTCATTAGGGAAGCCTTGAGAATAGCGATGAGCGGAAGGCCCGGTCCCGTCCATCTAACAATACCCCTTGACATTATGGAGTCTGAATATGAGGAATACGAACTCAAGTCAGCTAAGCCTCTCTCAAGTGTTATTGCTCTTCAGAGATGCCAACCCCCCAGTCTAGATCCAAAGATAATCAGTGAAGCTGCTAGAATGATCATTGAGGCTGAAAAGCCGATCATCGTGGCTGGCAGTGGGGTCTTTTATTCCGGCGGTCAGAAACCCCTCATGCGGCTAAGTGAGGCTGGAGCGATACCTGTAGTGATCCCCATATGGGATAGGGGATGCATAGAAAGGCCACATCCGAACTTTCTTGGAGTAATCGGTGCGGCTAGTGGAGAGCCACGTCTCTTGGAAGATGCAGATCTCATAATAATGGTTGGCGCTAGGGTTGATTATAGAGTTGGTTTTTTAAAGCCGCCTAAAGTTAGGGAGGATGCCTCAATAATGCGGATTGATATGGACCCGTCCAGTCTGATGCAAGGCGCCAGTCCAGACTTGGCGATACTAGCCAGTCCAGACATGGCGCTTAACAAAATAGCTGAGGAACTAAAAAGTAAGGGAATACATAAGCATAGGAAGTGGCTCAATGATGCTCGTGAGAGATGGCGTAGATTTAGGGCTCGATGGGTTAAGAGAGAACCTCCGAAGTCCACCTTAACCGGATGGCATATAGTTAAGGCTATACGTCCAATACTAACCGAAGATACAATTTTCCTCATAGATGGGGGAAATATCGGACAGTGGGCCCACATGATCCTAGCCGATCACTATCCAAGTCGATGGCTAACATGTGGCGCGAGCGCCGTTGTGGGCTGGGGGCTACCCGGAGCCATGGCTGCTAGACTCGCATATCCAAAGAATCCCGTCTTGCTATTGTCCGGTGACGGAGCCTTCGGTTTTACGCTTGCCGATCTCGAATCAGCCGTTAGACATAACTTGCCCTTCGTCGCCGTCATTGCTAATGACAGCGCATGGGGGATAGTTGCTTCATCTCAAAGAAACCAATATGGCGAGAAAGGCATGATCTCCAGCAGATTTGGAACTATACGCTTTGACAGCGTTGCTGAAGCCTTAGGTGCGAGGGGAGTGAGAATTAATGACGTCAGAGAGCTGAGATCCATAGTAGAGGATGGATTCTCATCAGAAACTCCTATGGTTATAGATGTTCCAGTATCCATACTTAGCCCTACTGATGTTAAGTAATCTTCGTAGCCATTCTAAATTTGAGGATACTCGTCTGCTCGATGAACTAATTGGTCTCAAGAATATACTGGATCTTAGAGGGCTAGAATCTGCGAGTTAAAGATTCGGATCTCTGTGGCTTATGTTTCAGGATAACTCTGGCGCTTCTCCACCCATCCTTTGCGATCTGTAAGTTTCCTATAACGCTTCCATGAAGCGAGTAGAAAATATAGCATAAATATGCGCATTTTTTACATTCACTATATCTTTTCCTCAGTTCGTTGAACTTTTCGCCGTTCCAGAGCTCCGGCAAGTTAAAGATTGAAGCGACGGGTTTCTGCAAGTGGCAACCAGAAATTTCTCCACGATGATTTATCATGAAGAAGCTTCGTAACGCATGACATTTCCAAGTTCTTTTATTACTTGAATAGAGATCTCTTATAGTTTTAAGCGTCTTGGTAGTTATCAGAATATAGCTGCTTTTTTTCTTCATTTCCAGCAGGAGATCGCATAGCTTCACCATGAACTTTTTATCTCTTATCAAAAACTCCTCATCTTCTTTACCTATGCTGAACAGTTCGTCTGAGCTATGCATGACGTCGTAAGAGTACAGGCAGTACCAAACGGGGATTTCCTTATTCACGAAATACCTTGTGAGATCGACTATCTCATAAAGATTGAGCTGTGAGATTGTCGGTGAAATGACGACGTTGATCCCTTCCTCATGAAGTTTTTCAACGGACGCCATAGCTTCTTTCCACGCTCCCCTAACACCCTTTATATAATCATGCTTCTCTGGATCTAGACTATCTATTGATATAGCCACGAAATCTGCTTTGCGCAATGCTTCGATCTTCTTCCCAGCCATGCTTCCATTATCATATATCGTAGTAATAAAGAAACGAGACGCATACTCTATGATCTCGTCGATGTCAGGTCTTAACAGAGGATTACCACCCGATATTGTAACTTCCAAAACACCGATCCTTCTGAGGATATCTAATCCTCTCTTGATCTCTTCCGTGGAGAGTTCCTCATCATCACGCTCACGCCATACATTGCAACCCCTGCAACGATAATTACATTTTCTCGTGACCATCCACTGAACATGGTATGGCCTGTTCGGAGTTAAAGCTTGTGAGACTACTCTTAAGGCTTTATTGAATGTCATCAAATCTTATGTTACTCTCCAAATATACTAAGATTTTTCTTCAGATAAGTATTCATTCGTCTATTAATATTACCGTTTCATCCCATTCACCAATAAAAGTCTTGTTAAACTATAGATCTCATCTTCTACGTTGGCTCGTTTAATCTATACCTTGCCGCCGAACCAAAAATTTATTTATATACTGTTAGAGTTAGAAGAACTTGCTATGAAAAATGGCGGAGCGGATAGTGGAAAAGTAGACGTTGTTGTTCTCACAAAAAATAGTGAAAGACTTTTGGAGAGATGCCTAAATTCTATCTATAAAAATCTCCCAGTTAATCATTTAATAATAGTTGATGGATACTCAACCGATTCTACACTCGAGATAATCGAAAGGTTCAGGAAGAAATATGGCAATGTAATTCTATTGATGGACCGCGGCACGCGTGGAAGCGCCAGAATGAAGGGCATAAGAGAGGTTCGTACTGAATGGTTCGTCTTTGTAGACAGCGATGTCGTACTCTGTAATCAATGGTATGAGAGAGCCAAGAGGCTCATGAAGGATAATGTTGGAGGCATATGGGGCATAGAGATATGGAGCGATCTTGAACATTCGGCTGCCTTAAAGCTCTTTCTAGTAGTGACGAGGAAGATCTTCCATCTGAGAGGGGGAACACATGACCTGCTGGTGCGGCGTGAAGCAGTCGAAGACATAGAGATTCCAAGAGATCTACATGTGTTTGAAGACTTATTCATTAAAGAGTGGATTGAAAGAAAGGGCTATAGAGTAATAGCGACATATGACCCATACTGCATACATTATAGACCTTCGAATGCATGGACATTAAAAGGAAGCATTAATATACTAGTTGAAAACTTAAGATTTGCGCCTCGTAGAAGACTGCCTCATATGTTTTTGGCATACGGATTCTATACAGCTTACGTTGTCTATAGAATCATATCCAAAAATTTGGGCTGCTAATTCATATCCATTATATGATAGATATCTTTTTCAGATAGACTTAAAATCATAGATATTATCTTCCTCAAAGATAAGGACCTCTTGGGGGACGTAGAATCAGCAATGACCAAGACCAATAGATTACAAAGATATTACGAGATTAAGAATCGATACAAGGAAGCGATAATAGTTAATCCGATAATGACTGGAGGTTTAATACCCAAAGAGACATGGGAGAAACTTGTCGAAGAAAAATGGCTCAGCGTCGGATACTCTATATGCTTTGACTGCATTGAGGGGCAGTCAAGCTTAGTCTCCAAGCCTCCAGTTAGAGACTTCCTAAGCGAAGTGGCGGAGTTTCTAGGAGGAGATATCGCCCATCACACATTCGGATGCCGTGCAGCCCAATTCGCAATTATGAGAACAATAAGCAATTATATTAGGGAGAGAGGCGCTAAGGATCACACTAACATTGTTCTCGCTGATTCTTTATGCCACTACACAACCGCGATAACCGCGGAGATGGCTGGGCTTAGATTGGCTGAGACCCCACATAGCGGTTACCCGGAATATAAGATATCCGCAGAAGAATTCCATCGGAAAATCGAGGAGATTAAAAGCGAAACTGGGAAGCTTCCCGGACTTGTCGCCGTGACTCATGTTGAGCCATATCACGGAAACATGAATCCCGTTAAGGAGATTGGGAAGATCGCTGAGGAATATGGAATACCTTACTTGGTGAACGGCGCTTACACCGCTGGAATAATCCATCTAAACATGAAGAATCTCCACGCAGACTTCCTCACAGCTTCGGCGCATAAATCCATGGCTTCCCTTGCACCATTAGGCTTTTTGGTGACAAGCCGTGAATGGGCAAAGAGAGTATTTGAGGAGTCGAAAGTTAAGACGAAACTGAGCGAAAGATTCTTCAAGAATAAGATTCCGAACTTATTTGGATGCAGTATAGGTGGAATTCCCCTCATATCAGCCATGTATTCCTTCCTACATGTCGTGAAGAGGGTATATGGATGGGAGGAAGAGCTAGAAAAGACGCGGTGGTTCATTAGAGAGATGGAAAAGATGGATGGCGTTCACTTGATCGGAGAAGATCCTCACAATCATCATCTACTACATTTTGAAACTCCCATTTACTGGGAGATATCTAAACATCACAGAAGGAAAGGCTTCTTTTTAGCGGAGGAGATGATTAAAAGGGGTATAGTCGGATTGCAGAGAGGATTAAGCAGGCATATAAAGCTCTCGTTATATGGTCTCGAACGGGACCAAATAGAGAAGGTTAGAGATGCATTCTTCGAGATCGCTGAGAAATACGTTAAGAAATTTAACTTAGACTATTCAGCACCATAAATTCTAAGCAATCTTTATACATGTCGTGGTGATTCAATTAATCGAACCTATTTACAGATGAGTTTCGAAATGGTTCTAAAAGTATTCAATACGCTTGGAAGAAGAAAGGAAGAGTTCATACCAGTCAATCCGGGAGAGGTTAGAATATATGTTTGCGGACCAACGGTTTACGACTATATCCATATTGGAAATGCTAGAGCATTCGTTGTAGCTGATATTGTATGCCGATACCTAAGATATAAAGGCTTCAAGGTGAGATATGTCAGTAATATAACGGATATCGATGACAAGATAATAAATAGAGCTAGGGATCTCGGAATCAGCATTCAAGAGCTCGCGGAGACCTATAGCGACGCTTACTTCGAAGACATTGCCAAGCTGAATATTGAGAAAGCAGATGTAACGCCTCGCGCAACACAGCATATTCCAGAGATGATTGAGACTATTGAGAAGCTAATCGGGAAGGGATATGCATATGTGGCTGATGGAGACGTATACTTTGATGTTTCAAAGTTTAAGGATTACGGTAAGCTTTCTGGGAATAAAGCCGAAGCCTTGGAGATAGGGGCGAGGATAGAAGTAAATCCGAAGAAGAAGAATCCAGCGGATTTCGTCTTATGGAAGAGCCGGAAGCCTAGGGAGCCTGGATGGTATAGTCCATGGGGTAAGGGGAGACCCGGATGGCATATAGAATGCTCAACGATGGCCCAGAAGTATTTAGGCGAAACAATAGATATTCACATGGGCGGAAAAGATCTGATCTTTCCACATCACGAGAATGAGATTGCCCAAGCGGAAGCCTTGACCAATAAGCCATTCGTGAAGTACTGGCTTCACAATGAGTGGCTAACAGTTGAAGGTGAGAAGATGTCGAAGTCTCTTGGAAACTTCGTGACTGTTAGGGATGCATTGAAAATGTGTAGTCCGGCGGTTTTAAGGTTCTTCTTGCTATCTGCTCATTATCGAAGTCCTCTAGATTTCAATAGAGACGCTTTGAAGACCACTGGGAGAAACCTTGAAAGACTAATTAGAGCTTTAGAGAGACTTAACGGCGCTCCGGAGAGAGAGACTAGAGTAATTGAGGATGAAATGTTAATCTCGGAAGTTGAGGCAGAAAAGAAAAAATTTGAAGAAGCAATGGACGATGACTTCAATACACCTTTAGCGATCTCCGCATTGTTCAGTATAGCAAGGCTTGTAAATAACTACTTAAACGTAAATAAGACTATTGAAAAGGCTACTAAACGCAGAGTTTTAAAAGTATTCATTAATCTACTCGGCGTCCTTGGGATAGAATGGGCTAAGGACAAGAGAGAGACTCGAACCGATGAGCTCTTCAAAGGCATACTTGAACTGCTTATAGATGTGAGGAATGAATTGAGAAGGATGAAGAAGTGGGAGATCGCTGACCGCATAAGAGATGATCTAGGGAAGATGGGCATAATTCTTGAGGACGCTGGTAAAGAAACTAAATGGATGATCAAAAGTGAAAATCTATAGTCACGAGGAATCGAGGATATCCCTAGGATGGCAGAGTGATAATCCATAATTTTATGCCAATCTATTTTTAGAGAAGAGATGGCATCTTGGAATACTATAGAGAACTGATAAGATCCATTGAAGAACTAAAGCGGAGCCCTATAAGGCGTATCGTAGAGAAGAGAATATCCGAGTTTAGAGATCTTGGAAGAGGAGAAAGCAAAGAGATCTTTAAGGAACTCTGCTTCTGTATATTATGCGCTAATTATTCGGCTGAACGGGCAATTAAGATTCAGAAGAGAATAGATGATGATTTCATAACTCTTTCCTGCGGAGAGCTAGCTGAGAAACTGAGGGAAGCTGGGCATCGCTTTCCCAATTCCAGAGCAAGATATATAGTTTCAGCTAGAAAATATTACGATTCGATTAAGGAGATTATAGAATCATTTGATGATCCATATAGGCTCAGAAGGTGGCTTGTCAAGAATATTCTTGGGATAGGCTTGAAGGAGGCAAGTCATTTCTTGAGAAATATTGGATTCACCGACTTCGCCATCATAGATTTTCATATTCTAAATCTTTTGGATAAGTATGGCGTCGCTGAGAAACCTAAGACTTTAACGGAGTTAAGGTATCTTCGGATTGAAGAGAAACTTAGAGAAATCTCGAGATATGTAGGTTTAAACATGGCGGAGCTAGACTTGTACTTATGGTTTATGGAGACGAGGAAAATCCTAAAATAGAGAGTTACGGATATCTAGAAGGATTTTATGGAGGAGAAATACGATGAACTTCTACTCTGAGGATATAAGACTCTCAACAAGTAGGAGAATGGAAATCCTGGATATAACTGATAAAGTATATAATGTGGTTGCAAGGAGCGGAATAAGTAATGGCTTAGTCAATCTTTGGGTTCCACACTCCACAGCCGCCATAGCTGTGAATGAGCATGATGTCGATCTCTGGGATGACATTCTAAATATCCTTCAGAAAATCGCTCCGCTTCAAGACGGATATAAGCATAACGCAAAGTATGGTTGGAGCTTAAGGGAACAGAATGCACACGCGCATATACTGAACTGCTTGATTAAGCCCGGAGTCTCGATACCGCTAGAGAATGGCAAACTACACTTAGGAACGTGGCAATCTATACTCTTCATTGAAATGGATGGCTCAAGATCGCGTAGGATCCACGTACAAGTCATGGGAAAATAGTGTAGAAAAGCCTATTATTGGCTAGATTCTAAAGTCTTTTTAGGTTTCGATACTTTTACGCTATAACGAAGAGTTATCATAAAGACTTTAACAGATTATGAATGGAGTATTCCAATGCAGAAGAGATATCCCTTAGGCAGCGGGATTCCATGCGTGAAGCACAAATGTGTCCTATGCTGTATAAGGACGGAGATGCTACTTTCAAAGACAGACATAAAGAGAATTATGAAGCTAGGTTACCGTCTCGAGGACTTCGCAGTTAAGACGGATGAGGGATGGAAGCTAAAGAACTCTTCTGGCAGATGCGTCTTTCTAGGCGAATATGGCTGCAAGATATATCCATATAGGCCGGAGGGCTGCAGACTTTATCCTCTTGTATACGATGAAAATTATGGATCGATAAGATTTGATGATGTATGTCCCCATGCTGATGAATTCATGACAACTGAAGGAGACGTTAGAAGCCTAGTCAAATTGCTTGCTCGATTAGAGAACGAGAGAAGGGAACTCTAGTAGGGTGCAGGGAGACAGACATGTTTTATCCTAAATGCTAAGGGAAAGGACAACATTATTAATTTTAGATGCATATTTCCTATTGTATTTAGCACTTCTCTTAAAGATAGGGTATGATAGAGTGAAACTCACACTGAGAAAGAAATCTATCAAGAAACTCAAAAGACGAATTCCTTGGATAGAACATATTATAAATGAGAAAAATGCTGGAGATCTAAACCTGGAATCTCCAAGCCCTAAGCTTCAGACTGAAAGGAGAAGCCTCTGCCTCATCTGTAGAGGAGTCCGAGGACTATGTGGAAGGAATAGATGCCCAGCCATTTTGAAGCTTTATTCCTTTATGAAGACAAGGAACGCTGTTTCTTCAAATGAGATGATAGGCTCCTCGCCGCCAGGCGTCTTTGTAGGGCGCATTGGATATCCTTACGTCTACGCTGGCCCCCTTGTTCCACCCTTTATTGGCGATACATCACTATTCGATCTTCCTGAGCAGTGGCTTGGAAAGACGGATGAGGAGATAATAAAATTCAGAATAAGTCTAATACGCGGGAAGTTCAAGGTCAATGTTAAGAAGCCGTGGAGAAATAAGAATTTTCTAGACAAGACTCTAGAGATCGCCTTGTCGAGGAATCCCGTTGATACGGAAGTAATTTTCCGTAAAAAACCATCTGGTAGAATTCTCCTAGATGGCACTCTTCAGCCAATGGGGCCCTCAGCCGTGCTGGAGCAGATGAAAATAGGCAGCTTCAAGACAGACTTTAGAATCGAGAAAGCATATAGCGATGAAGACTTAAGATCCGAGGAAGCAATCTTTAATCTATACTTAAGCGGCATACCGGTTTCAAGGATTCAGAGAGCGTTCAGTGTGGGGGCTTTTGGGCTCAAGAGTCAGAGACGCCTCGTCCCGACTAGATGGAGCATAACAGCCGTTGACTCAATGATCTCAAGGAAACTTATTGAGGAGAAAGTAAAGAAAAACAATCCAATCAATGAGTATCGCGTTTACGAATTCAACTATTTAGGGAATAGATTCATAGTGTTTCTGATGCCTTCTTCATGGAGGTATGAATGGATTGAAGCTTGGTATCCGAAGACTATCTGGAATCTGAACGGCTCAAGCATAGCTATGGGAGGAGACTGGGAAGGATATAAGGGAAGAAACACATATGCATCCCTCGGCGGATGCTATTATGCAGTTAGGCTGGCGGTGGCTGAGTTTCTAGCAAAGGAGAAAAGGCAGGCTGGAGTCGTGGCGATGAGAGAGATTCATCCCAGCTTTATAACGCCTCTCGGGGTGTGGATAAATAGGGAAAGTGTGAGAGAAGCATTGAAGAGAAAGTCAGTTAAATTCAATAATCTCCGCGGCGTTATAGATTATATAAGTAGAAGATTCTCGATAGGGATAGACGAGTGGATTAAGACGAGCACACTTCTGAAGGAAGCATTATACCAAGAAAAGATCACTAAGTATTTTTAGCGTGCGGTGTACAATTATCCTCCATGTATGCCTCTTGAAAACTCTTTTAAAGTACGTCAGAGGCTTTTCCCTCCTTTTTCCATTATTTTTTAGGTGAACTAACCGAGCGTAACTGGCTTTTTCCCTTCTCTGCGAAAGATAAGCTGACTGCACAATTGCAATAGTCTCGGCTCTGATATGCTCATCACATAGGAGCAGCCAGCTTTGCCTAGAACCAAATCATTTTCTGATTTAATGATTAAAGCATTTTCGGACTGAATAACCTTTTAGGTCTCGAAGAGAATTTTAGATTAGTTTTATAAGTCAGTTTGAATGTTATTAGATTGTTAAATGGGAGGAATGAGCCATCAGCTTTGAATATGTGGTTGAAACTGAGGATTTAGCTAAATATTATCAGATGGGAGCTGTGACAGTTAAAGCTCTTAACGGCGTTAATCTTAAGGTTAGGCGCGGCGAGTACTTATCTATTATGGGGCCGTCGGGATCGGGGAAGACCACGCTCTTCAACATGGTTGGTGGAATCGACAGACCGACTAGGGGAAGAGTTTTCATTGATGGTGTGGATATAGCGAGGCTGGATGCTTATGAGCTCGCTTGGCTTAGATGTAGAAAGATTGGATACATATTCCAGACCTTTAACTTGATACCTGTCCTCACAGCTATGGAAAACGTCACATTACCAATGATATTTGCAGGAGTTGATCGAGAGGAACGGCAGAGACGCGCTCGTGAGATTCTAGAATCTGTTGGTTTAGGTGACAGACTTAATCATCGGCCGAGTGAGCTGAGCGGTGGACAGCAGCAACGCGTCGCTATAGCTAGAGCTCTAGCTAACAATCCGGTAATTATTCTTGCCGATGAACCTACTGGAAACCTAGATTTACACACTGGATTGGAGATAATATCTCTGCTCAGGGAGATGAATAAGGAGAAAGGAGTGACTGTGATGGCGGCGACACATGACTTGAAGATGATAGATGTAAGCGACAGGATAGTTTATCTCCGTGATGGACTTATAGACCGATATGAGACTAGAGCCGAGGTCTATATAAGAGCAAAATAGACTTACAATTTTTATAAAATCATCATCCGTTTATCTTCTTTCATCTAGCCTAACTATAGATATCTTCTATAGATCTTCTAATCTAGACTTCGGAAAAATTCTTTAAGATCTAAAGCTAGGATCTGAATTTGGTGAATTAGATTGGTGCAAGAGTTCCTTAAAGTTGAAGATCCAGAAACTTTCAGACTTGTTGCTGAGCAGAGTCCCCTTGTGATCCGCAGAGATCCATACCTCTTCGCGCAGTATTTTTCAGGTATGTTCTTCATTGATCTTGCGGAGCTCAGACAGGAGGAAGTCAAAAAACTCTTTCGCATGCTTAGAAACAAAATAATCATGGTTAAGAAGACCGTGAAAGCCTCGTCGATAAGTGACTTCTTAAACAAGACTAAAGAATTCATGGTGTAAATCTTTTTCACGCAGAGCCTTTATGAGAAAACCATTCTCCCAGATACTGAACTATGGAGATGTCA
>Ga0164310_10000596_pt1 | contig 19449 bp, 19 predicted proteins | sample GuaBasSedimGuay1_FD_121795 | JGI IMG/M metagenome (GOLD analysis project Ga0164310, IMG submission 121795) | Subseafloor sediment microbial communities from Guaymas Basin, Gulf of California, Mexico - Guay1, Core 4569-9, 0-3 cm | ecosystem: Environmental > Aquatic > Marine > Hydrothermal vents... | reverse complement strand
TCATATGATCCAAAGCCATATGGAAATGTAACAAGCATTCATGTATGGGTGGAAAATGAAAATGGCGAAGTTGTCTTTGAAGCATGGAGAAACAATACAGAAATGTATTATGAAGGAGAATGGACAACAGGAGAAAAAGCGTTAAAGGGGAGAGGAGGAGCCCTATACTACATGCCTTCCGATTTTGAGAGAGAAATATTATGGGCATCCAATGGCAAATTTACAGGACAAAATGATGTGATAAATGCAGTTAACAAAGGTGCTGGCTTCTGGTTCATGTCCGGACACGGTAGTCCCAATGTATGGGCTGATCATTATCCGGGCATACCAGGCAACAGGCGGCATGCAAGCATAGTGGGCTTATATGTTACAACTTTGAGGCCATGGTTCCCATATTTCAGCATACCTTTGTTCCCGATAGATAGCCTTTCAAATGGTGAGAAGCTGCCAGTAGCCGTTATTGGCGGCTGCCACAACGCTCAATTCAATGTATCAGCCATACCGGCTTTCCTCAACGTATTTCACATATTCCTTCCATTCTTCCCGAACAATTACATGTGGACATACGGCCAGCCTGTACCAGAGTGTTTCTGCTGGCGTCTTGTAAGAAATCCAAATGGAGGGGCTATAGCATCTATTGGTAATACTGGCTTAGGATATGGCATGCCAGGCAGGGACTGCACAACTGGAGGAGGAGACGGCTGGATAACCATAGAGTTCTTCAGGCAGTATGGTGAAAAAGGACAGCATATACTTGGCATGGCCCATTCGCAGGCTATATCAACTTACATCAGTTCCTTTGACATGAACGACATGGAGGCAGGACATACAAAGACAGTGGAACAATGGGTATTGCTCGGCGATCCAAGCCTAGTGCTGGGAGGATATACATAGATAAACTGCCAGCTTGGATGATTCAGGGGAATCAGAAGCAAGTTATGGAGCTATGCCGGTATTCATTTCATTGGATTTGCCTGTAAAATTATAAATCTAATTCACAATATATTCTTGTGAAGTTCTATGCAATAAAGCCGGGCTTCACATATTTTGGATATGAAATTTATGAGCTGGAGATAGGCGAGGAAAAAATAAAAGGCGTGTATCTTGGCAAGATGTTTAGCAGGAGAGAAAAATTTAGCATATTGCTTAATTCAATAATGTATGCTTTGTTGGGTGGATACTTCTTCGGCACGCCTGGCTATGTAATGGCTGCTCTGGCTTCGCCCCGCATAGAGCTAAAAATTGGACAGCCAGAAGAAGATGAAAGAAAAAATTTTTCATATGATATGAATGAGGTGAGGATCAAAATTAGCAGGCGAAGAAAATTGCTTAAGATAAAGGGAAAAAGGAGGCATAAATTTATTGTAAGAGATGATGATTTGAAGGAAATAACGAAACTCATACCGAAATATATTTACAGATAACTATATGGCAGATATTTAACCTTATCATTAAACGCTGCATAATTATTTATAAAAAAGGTAAAATTATTTTGTAAAAATATCCATTTTTTTATATTTTTATCTCCTTTTTTCAATTTTGGGAAAATATTTATATAATGAAAAACAATAATTGGAAAGATAAAATGAAATACTGGGTAAAGAAGGAGTTAAAACCACCGCATGGCAAGGTATATATTATCAAGGATAGATGTAAAGGCTGTGGATTTTGTATAGAATTTTGTCCTCAGGGTGTATTACAGGAATCAGAAGAATTCAATGCCAAAGGATATCATCCTCCAAAACTTGTGGAAACCGATGATAAAAAATGTATTGGATGCGGATTCTGCTCTTTAATTTGCCCTGAATTTGCAATTCATATTGAAAAGGAGGAGGAAGAAAAAGATGAAAAAGCAGATTAAATTTTACAGTGGCAACATAGCAGCTGCAGAAGGGGCTTTGGTAGCTGGATGTAGATTTTTTGCTGGCTATCCAATCACACCTTCTTCAGAAATAGCAGAACATATGGCTTTAAGATTGCCTCAAGTGGGTGGAGTATTCATTCAGATGGAAGATGAATTGGCATCGATGGCTGCAATATTAGGAGCTTCATGGGGTGGAGCAAAATCAATGACCGCCACGAGTGGCCCTGGCTTTTCTTTGATGCAGGAAAATATTGGCCTAGGAGCTATGACAGAGACGCCATGTGTTGTGATAAATGTACAGAGAGCCGGTCCTTCTACAGGAATGCCCACTTTAGTTGGACAGGCAGATGTTATGCAGGCGAGATGGGGAAGCCATGGGGACTATGAAATAATTGCTTTATCACCATTTTCACCACAGGAATGTTTTGATTTGACCATTAAGGCATTTAATTTGGCTGAAGAATATAGAGTGCCAGTTATTGTTTTAATGGATGAAAGCGTCGGCCATATGTTTGAAAAAGTTGTGATTCCTCCAAAAGATAAAATAAAGATTGTTGAAAGGAAAAAGCCGACTGTGCCTCCAGAAAAATATATGGCATATAAAGCAGAAGATTTTGTGCCTGAGATGGCATGTGCTGGAGAAGGCTACAATGTTCATGTAACTGGCTTGACACATGATGAAAAAGGATATCCTCAGGCTACTGATCCAGAGGTGCAGGATAGGCTTGTAAGAAGACTTTGTGATAAAATAAGAAAAAATGAAAAGAAACTTCGCGACATAGAAGAATATGAGATGGATGATGCAGAAATTGCAATAGTTTCATTTGGCATTTCTGCCAGAAGTAGTAAAGCAGCTGTGAGATTTGCAAGGCAGCATGGTTATAAAGTCGGGCTAATAAGACTCAAAACAATATGGCCATTCCCAGATGAATATTTCGAAAAGCTGGCTGATGAAATCAAAAAATTTGTGGTTGTGGAAATAAATTACGGGCAAATTAAGCTTGAAGTGGAAAGAAATGTTGGTAGAGAAAAGACGCATCTGCTTCCAAAAATGGGAGGAGAAATTCATAAGCCAGAGGAGATATATAGAAAAATAAAGGAGGTGTACAATGGAAATTGAAGCAAAGAGCCATCCTTTAGATAGATATCTGAGAGCTGACCGTATTCCTCACATATGGTGCCCTGGCTGTGGACTTGGAACAGTGCTAAATTGCTTTTTGCATGCTTTAGAAGAAACAGACATTGACCTAAAAAATTTGGCAGTTGTCTCTGGCATAGGATGCACTGGAAGAGTAGCTGGTTATATCAATGTTGATTCATACCATACCACTCATGGCAGAGCCGTTCCTTTTGCCACTGGCTTAAAGCTTGCTAATCCAAAGTTAAAGGTGGTTGTTTTCAGCGGAGACGGTGATTTATTTGCTATAGGGGGAAATCATTTCATACATGCTGCCCGCAGAAATATTGACATGACTGTTATATGTGTAAATAACTATAACTATGGCATGACCGGCGGACAACTTGGCCCCACAACACCATTGGAAGCAAGAGCAACAACTGCTCCTTATGGCAATATCGAACATCCATTCAATTTATGCCATGTTGCTGCTGCTTCTGGCGCAGTGTATGTTGCAAGATGGACTTCCTTACATGTTCGTCGGCTGAAGGAAAGTATGAAGGAAGCATTAAACAAAAAGGGCTTTTCCTTTGTTGAAATAATTGCTCCATGCCCGACCGCTTTCGGGAGGCGTAATAAGGAGCCGACTGGACTAGAAACACTGAAATATTATAAAGAGCATTCTGTCATCAAACATGGCATCGATCCAGCCGAGGCGGATATTGAAATGGGTGGTGATATAGTAGTTGGCAAATTTGTTGATATTGAGAAGCCAACATTTGATGAAGCCGTCCATGAACTCATAAAGAAGGCGAGAAAATGAGGATGGAAATAAAATTCGGAGGATTTGGAGGGCAAGGAATAATCTTAATGGGAAATATTACTGCAAGGGCGGCGGCAATATACGATGGCAAAAATGCTGTATTCACTCCATCTTATGGGCCCGAGGCAAGAGGAGGAGCAGCAAGTTCAAATGTTGTTATTAGTGAAGAGGAAATTGACTACCCATATGTTACAAATCCGGATATTCTCGTTGTTATGAGTCAGGGAGCATATGAGAAATTTGCCCCTATCCTCAAAGATGATGGCCTACTTATAATAGATGAAGATTTAGTTAAGTTAAGGAATGGGGAAGGAAAAGTGGCCAAAATACCTGCAACAAGGATAGCAGAAGAGCTTGGCAAGAGAATCGTTGCAAACATAGTTATGCTTGGCTTCTTTACAGGCGTAACAAAACTTATATCATACGATGCTATTAAGAAAGCTGTTCTTGAAAGCGTGCCAGCCAGATTTAGAGAATTAAATGAAGAAGCTCTGGAGAAAGGTTATAGGCAAGGGATAGAATGGCAAGAAGAATAGGAGTATTCGTATGTCATTGTGGCGTAAACATTGCTGGCGTTGTTGATGTGGAGAGGGTAGCGGAGGAATTGAGAAAATATCCTGGCGTTGCTTTTGCAACTACATACCAGTACATGTGCTCTGATCCTGGACAAAATTTAATAAGGCAGAAAATAGAGGAGGAAAACTTAGATGCTGTTATTATAGCAGCTTGCTCGCCAGCAATGCATGAAGAAACTTTTCGCAGTGTTTGCAAAGAATTTTTTAATCCCTATAGATGTGAAATGGCAAATATAAGAGAGCAATGTTCGTGGGTTCATGATAAGAAAGAGGCGACGGAAAAAGCAATAAAGCTTGTAAAGGCAACTGTTGAAAAACTCAGGGGCAACGAAGATTTAATGCCTATTTTTGTTCCAATTGAAAAGAAATGTTTGGTAATAGGAGGAGGTATCGCCGGCATACAAGCTGCCTTAGATATAGCAGATGCTGGTTATAAGGTTATTTTAGTTGAAAAAGAAGCAAGCATTGGCGGCAGAATGGCTCAGCTTAGTGAAACTTTTCCTACTTTAGATTGCAGCCAGTGTATTTTAACGCCAAAGATGGTTGCTGTTGCAAGACATCCAAATATAAAGCTGATGGCTTATAGTGAGGTTATAGATATATCTGGCTATGTCGGAAATTTTGATGTTAAAATCTTGAAGAAGCCCCGTTATGTAGATGAAGATGCTTGCACCGTATGTGGAGACTGTGAGAAAGCCTGCCCGGTTATAATCCCAAATGAATTTGATATGGAGAAGAAGCCGAGGAAAGCAATATACATTCCATTTCCACAGGCTGTTCCCTCAACATATACTATAGATAGGGAGGCATGTCTTGGTTTAGCTCCTTTAACCTGTGCTCAGTGCAAAGATGTGTGCGAGGCAAATGCCATAAACTATGACATGCAGCCAAAAATTGTGGAGGAAAGGGTTGGAGCGATTATAGTTGCAACTGGCTATGATTTGTACGATAAAAACAAGCTTGTAGAATATGGATATGGAGAAGATGATGACATAATAACTAGCCTAGAATTCGAAAGAATGCTATCAGCAAGCGGCCCCACAGGAGGAGAAATAATAAAGCCCTCCACAGGCAAAGTTCCAAAAAAGGTTGTTTTTATTCAATGTGCAGGCTCAAGAGATAAGCAGCATATGCCATACTGCAGCAGTATATGCTGTATGTATACAGCAAAACATGCTTTGCTTTACAAACATCACGTTCCAGATGGAGAGGCATATATTTTCTACATAGATATAAGAGCTACTGGCAAAAACTATGAGGAATTTATTGCTCGCGTCATGGAGGAAGAGCGAATAAATTATATCAGGGGCAAGGTTGCAAAGATATACAGAGAGGGAGATAAAATAGTTGTATGGGGTGTTGATACACTAACTGGCAAAAAAGTTGAGATTAAAGCTGATTTGGTTGTTCTGGCAATGGCAATTGTCGGCAGGAAAGAAACGAAGGAAATAGCGAAATTATTAAAGGTTGCTGTAGATGATGGAAACTTCTTGAAGGAATCTCATCCAAAATTGAAACCAGTTGAAGCATTGTCAAGAGGAATATACTTTGCAGGCTGTGCTCAATCGCCAAAGGATATTCCTGCTGCTGTCGCTCAGGCGTCTGCTGCCGCTTCCAAAGTGCTAGCTATATTTTCAAAGGATAAACTTGAGAAGGATCCGCTTGTTGCTGTTGTTGATGAGGATCGCTGCTCAGGATGTGGAGTTTGCGTTAGCATATGTCCATATGGAGCGATGCAACGCCAGCCAAATGGAAAGGCTAAATGTATAGAAGCATTATGTGAAGGATGTGGAACATGTGCAGCTGCATGTCCAAGCAATAATATTGAAATGCGCAACTATAAAGATGAACAGATAGAAAAAATGATAGAGGTGATAGTGTGAGTTTTGAGCCAAAAATTGTAGCATTTTTGTGCAACTGGTGTGCTTATGCTGGAGCAGATATGGCGGGTACATCCCGCCTGAAATATCCAGCAAATGTTGTACCAATAAAAGTAATGTGTTCTGGCAGAGTTGATCCAGAATTCATCATAGATGCTTTTGAGAAAGGGGCAGATGGCGTATTTATAGGAGGATGTCATCCTGGGGACTGCCATTACGTCAACGGCAACTACAGGACAAGAAGAAGAGTAAAGATGATGAAGAAATTGCTCGAAGAAATGGGAATAAATCCTAAGAGACTGCGCTTAGAATGGGTTTCTGCCACAGAAGGACAGAAATTTGCAAGAGTTATAGAGGAATTTGTAAATGAAATAAAGGAACTTGGTCCATCTCCATGGAGGAAATAAAATGAAGAAGAAAATAGCAATGTATTGGGGGGCTGGATGTGGAGGATGTGATGTTTCATTGCTGGGCATACATGAAAAGCTTCTGGATTTGCTTGATGATATAGAAATAGTATTCTGGCCATGCGCCACAGATTTTAAATATGAGGATTTGGAAAAAATGCCAGACAAAAGCATAGATGTTGCATTTTACAATGGAGCAATAAGAACAGAAGAAAATGAGAAGATTGCAAAACTGCTGAGGAAAAAAGCAAAGGTGCTTGTTGCATACGGCTCATGCGCATCAGAAGGATGCGTTATTGGATTGGCAAATTTGTATGATAAAAAGCAAATTTTCAATGTCGTTTATTTACAGAATGAAACTACAAAAAATGAGGATAAAGTGTTGCCAAAGGAGCATACAAATGATTTAGAGTTGCCAGAGTTTCTGCCTCATTTAAAGACACTGGAACAGGTTGTTAAAGTAGATGCTGTCATTCCTGGATGTCCTCCTCCAAGGCCTGTGCTTGAAGAAGCTTTAGAAGCATTGCTGCAGGGAAAAACAAATTTTGGCAAAGAAGTGGCTTTATGTGATGAATGTCCTCGCAAAGACTCAAAGCCAGAGAAGATAGAAATCGAACGCTTTTACAGATGGCACGAAAAAGAGGATAATGGTGATTGTTTTCTGGCACAGGGCATGATATGCATGGGTCCTGCCACACTTGCAGGTTGCCAAGGAGAATGCATTTCTGCCAACATTCCTTGCACTGGCTGCATGGGCCCGACACCAAAAGTTAAGGATCAGGGGGCTGCCATGTTATCTGCCATTGCTTCTTTACTTGGAGATATAGATGAAGAAAAAGAGGAGGAAATTATGAATAGCATACGCGACATGATTGGCACTTTCTATAAATATAGGGCTGCAAAACTTTTGCCAGAAGGGAGGTTGAAAGATGAAAGTTAGTATTGATCCTATTACAAGGCTTGAGGGACATGGAAAAATAGAGATTTTTTTAGATAAAGATGGCAATGTCGAGAAGGCATATATGCAAGTGCCTGAACTGCGCGGCTTTGAAATGTTCTGTCGGGGAAGAAAAGCAGAGGATATGCCAATTATCACAGCAAGAATATGCGGCGTATGCCCAGAGGCGCATCATATGGCAGCAGCAAAAGCATTGGATGCAGCATTCAATGTTGAGCCCCCTGAAACAGCTAAAAAGCTTAGAGAGTTGCTTTATAACGCATACATATTTTATGACCATTGCCTTCATTTATATTATTTAGGAGGTATAGATGTATTGCTTGGAGACGTGAGTAAGGAGGAGAGAAATGTCATAGGCTTGATCAAAAAATTTGGCGTCGAGATTGGAAAAGAAGTTATCAAGCATCGCCGCTATGCCATGGAAATTGTTAAAATGCTTGGTGGAAGAGAAATTCATCCTGTCTCAGCCATACCTGGAGGAGTAAGCAAAGGGATAAATGAGGAAGAAAGGGGAGAAATATTGGAAAAGGCAAAATCATGCATTGAATTTGGTAAAAAAAGCATGGAAATTTTTAAGGAAGTATTCAACAGCAAAAGATGGAATGAATTGCTTGGCTTGGACTCACTTCAAACATATTACATGGGGCTCGTTGATAAAAACAACCATGTAAACTATTACGATGGCGATATACGCATTGTATCTCCTGATGGCAAGGAAGTGGCAAAGATAAAGCCAAGAGATATTTTAAATTACATAGAAGAGCATGTTGAGGAATGGAGTTATGTTAAGTTTCCTTATTTAAAAGAGATAGGGTGGAAGGGATTCGTCGACGGCAAAGACAGCGGCATCTATAGAGTAGGACCACTAGCAAGGCTAAATGTTGCAGATGGAATGAATACCAGCCAGGCAATGAAAGAGTTTGAGGAATTCAGGAAAGATGGTGTGGTTCATGAAACCTTTGGCTATTATCAAGCCCGCCTCATAGAAATGTTAAATGCTGCAGAAAGAATGTATGATTTAGCTAATGATAATGCAATAACAGGCAGTGATATACGCAATATGCCAAATGAGCCAGGAGAGGGAATAGGGGTTATTGAAGCAGCAAGAGGTGTGCTTATACATCATTATAAACTTGATGATAATGGACTTGTAAAAGAGGCAAATATGATTGTTGCAACCACAAACAACAATGCTGCAATAAATATGAGTGTTGCCAACGCTGCCAGAAAAGTAATTAAAAATGGCAAAGTGAATGATATTTTGCTAAATAAAGTTGAATCGGCATTTCGTTGCTATGATCCATGCCTAGCATGTGCTTCTCATTCTCTTGGTGATACACCTATAGTAGCTGACATATACTGGAAAGGAAAGCTGTATAAAAGGCTGAAGAAAAATGTATAGTGTTGTTGTTGGCGTTGGCAACCCATTGCTGGGGGATGATGCAGTCGGCTTGGAGATAGCTAAGCAGTTAGATGGCAAAATAAATGCAGATGTTAAACTTGCAATAGCTGGTGGACTTGAACTGGCTGAGATGATTGCTGATTATGAACTTGCAGTGATAGTGGATGCAATTAAAAACATGGAAGGTGTGAAAGAGATTGATGTTGACGAATATGAGGAAAGCGTTGCCAATCATGATATTTCATTTCCTTCCGCATATCGCATCCTTTCCCGTTACATAAGAATGCCAAAAATTAGAGTTATTGGGATAGGGATAAAAAATTTGGAAATTAAAGAGGGACTATCAGAGGAGGTAAAAAAGCTTATGCCTCTCGCAATTGAAAAAATTAAGGAGATTCTGGAGGAGGAAAATGAACTGGCTGTTATCTAAAGTTGAAGAGTTATCTGGCGAAAATCTGTATGCATGTTATCAGTGTGGCAAATGTTCAGCAGGCTGCCCAATGGCAAATGAAATGGATTTATTGCCAAATCAGGTTATACTGCTTGTAATAAGAGGAGATGAGAGCGTTGTTGATGCAAAAACACCATGGGTCTGCGCCCAGTGTTATCAATGTGGTGTGAGATGCCCAAAAAATGTTGATATTACAAAAATTATGGAGGCGTTGCGTCTCATAAAATTGAGAAAGAATATCGATCATATCAAACTGGAAAAAGTGAAAAAGAATTTGCCGCAGATTGCTCTGGTAAGTGCAACCCGTAAATATACTGGGTGATAAAATGGAGATAGCATACTATCCTGGCTGTACATTAAAAACGAATGCAAAGGAATTTGAAGAGACAGCCATAAAGGTATTTGAAAAGCTGGGGATAAAGTTGAAGGAAATAAACAAATGGTACTGTTGCGGCACAGTCTATAGCTTGGCTACAGATAACCTGATGTATAGGCTTGCGGCAATAAGAAATTTGATAAGGGCAAAAGAGGAGGGCTATGATAAGCTCGTTACACTATGCTCAATATGTTACAATACATTGAAACAGACAAATTTGATGGCTAGGGAAGATGAGGATGCAATGTATAAGATAAATTCATTCATGGATGAGGAGCCAGATTATGATGGGAGTGTTGAGGTTATTCATCCATTGCAAATTTTGAATGAGATGATGGATGAGGTAAAGGCTAAGGTTAAAAAGCCACTTAACAAAAAATATGCTGCCTATTATGGCTGCTTGCTTTTAAGGCCAAAAGAAGTGGCTATAGATGAGTATGAAAATCCAAGTGTAATGGAGAGGCTCATAGAAGCATTGGGTGGAAGCGCTGTCAATTTCCCTTTAAAGAATGAGTGCTGCGGCTCTTATAATGTAGCATGTAACAAGGAAGCTGTTATAGATGCAAATTATCGCATAATAACAAATGCAAGGAAGAATGGAGCAGAAGCCATAGTGACAAGTTGCCCCCTCTGCCATTTTAATTTAAAGGAAATACAGAAAGAAGTTAAGAAAGCGTATCCTGATTTTGTTGGTTTACCTGTCTATTACTTTACTGAAATAATGGCTATGGCCTTTGGGGTGAAAAAATGAAAAAGGAGAAAATGAAAATGGTTAGGATATATATCATGGGCAAGGAATACAGGGTTCCAGAAGGCTTAACAATAATGAAGGCAATGGAATATGCCGGCTATCGTTATATTCGTGGCTCAGGCTGCAGAGCAGGCTTTTGCGGAGCATGTGCAACAGTATATAGAAAAGAAGGAGAATACAAGCTGCATGCTGACTTAGCATGCCAAACTACAGTAGAAGATGGAATGTATCTTGTTCAACTTCCTTTTACTCCAGCAAATAAAGCAATATATGATTTGGAAAAGATAAGGGTTGATGACAAAACGCTGGTTAATTTTTATCCCGAAATAGCAAGGTGTGTTTCATGCAATACATGTACAAAAGCTTGCCCGCAAGAATTGGATGTAATGGATTATATCCAGGCATCATTGCGGGGAGATGTCGCCAAAGCGGCAGAACTTTCATTTGACTGCATACAGTGTGGCTTATGCGCCATGCGCTGCCCGGCGGAGATAGCTCATTATCATGTTGCCCAGCTTGCAAGGAGATTGTATGGGAAATATATTGCGCCTAGGGCAAAGCATCTGGAGAAAAGAGTAAAGGAGATTGAAGAAGGAAGGTTTGATAAGGACATGAAGAAGATGATGAAGATGAGCATCGAAGAATTGAGGAAATTGTATAATGCCCGTGATATAGAGCCAGAGGAGGAGGTTTAAATGTATCCAAAAGAGTTTGAAAAATCAATAAAGAAGGTGGAGGCAACAAGGGAAGAGAGGCTTAAAAAGCTGCCAGAAAGAATGAAGGAAAAAGAAAAGGATGCATTGCTCAAAAAATGGCATCCGGATTATAAGCCAGAGGCAAAGAGAAAACTGAAAGTAGGGGTAAGCAAGGGAAGTATAGTCCCAAATGAGGTGGCTGATTTACTTGAGGCATATCCTCTCATCAATCCAGATGAAATTGATTTGAGTCAGGTTGACTATGAGGCAGATATTTTAATAATTGGTGGAGGAGGAGCAGGGACAGCCGCCGCCCTATATGCATATTACAATGGAATAAAGCCAGAGAACATTATAATAGCGACTAAGCTCCGACACGGTGATTCAAACACAATAATGGCTCAAGGTGGCATTCAGGCAGCAGATAAACCAAATGATTCCCCAATTATTCATTATTTAGATGTGATAGGCGGGGGGCATTTTGCAAATAAGCCTGATCTGGTGGCAAAACTTGTTATGGATGCGCCTCTCATCATAAAATGGCATGAGGAGCTTGGGATAATGTATGATAAAAAAGGAGACGGAGAAATGATTACAATTCACGGCGGCGGCACAAGCAGAAAAAGAATGCATTCTGCAAAGGATTACACAGGCATGGAGATAATGCGTGTACTTAGAGACGAGGCAAGAAATATTGGTATAAAGGTTCTTGAATTTTCTCCCGCCATCGAACTACTCATGGATGATGATGGCAAAGTTGCTGGAGCATTGCTTTATAATATGGAAACAGACCAATACTATGTTGTCAAAGCCAAAGCAACTATATTGGCAACGGGAGGATTTGGCAGATTACACATTCAAGGATTTCCAACAACAAATCATTATGGAGCAACTGCAGATGGCCTAGTCATGGCTTATCGCCTTGGAGCTAAGCTTCGAGACATGGATTCTGTTCAGTATCATCCTACTGGCGTAGCATATCCAGAGCAAATAGTTGGCCTGCTTGTTACAGAAAAAGTAAGAGGCTTAGGAGCACAGCCAGTTAATGTTGATGGTGAACAATTTGTCCATCCTTTGGAGCCTCGAGATGTGGAGGCAGCTGCAATAATAAGAGAATGTTATGGACGTAACAAAGGCGTTGTCACACCAACTGGAATGCGCGGCATATGGCTTGATTCTCCAATGATTGACATGATACATGGTGAGGGGACAATTGAGAAGAGATTAGGAGCAATGTTCAGGATGTTCAGCAGATTCGGCATTGATATGCGCTATGAGCCAATCTTAGTATTTCCAACTCTGCACTATCAAAATGGAGGTATTGAAATAGATGCCGATGCTAGGGTTTTAAGCAAAAAGGGAGCTATACCTGGCTTATTTGCTGCTGGAGAAGTAGAAGGAGGAGTCCATGGTAAAAATCGCCTCATGGGAAATTCATTGCTTGATACACAGGTTTTTGGAAGAGTAGCTGGCATTAACGCCGCCAAATATGCAAAGAAAGCAAAGATTGGCAAGCTCAGCCTGCAGCACACCAAGAAATATATAGGAGAACTAAAGAAGGCAAAAATAAAGGAGGAAAGAAAGGCACCAATATTGCTACCAGATTACAGAGAAGAAAAAGTGCTGTCAAGGGCAATAGACATTCTATAAGCTATCTCTTTTTCTTTTCCTTTGGCATTATCTTTCCTTTCTTTACTTTTATTAATTCTGCTTTTTCGAGTGTCTTTAAAATTTCATTTATGGCGGGCCTAGTTAAACTAATTTCGTTTCCATTCTGCTTCAGGATTTTTATGCTATCTATATATTCGTTCAAATCCATTTTTCCTTCTACTTTACTTAGCGTCATTGTTACAATATCTGCCATAAAAAGGAGTTTGGAATATTCCGGTTTTTCCTTGATAAGTTTTTCAAGGCGCCCTGTTTCATATACAATATCGATTAAATTTGCATATACATCCACTCTTTTATCAACCAACGCTTTCAGTTCATATCGCAGATCAAGCTTATCAGCCTCTTCATCGCTTACACCATGAATATATATTTTAATGAATGGGTCCTCTGAAACTTCTCCATACATTTTTCCATCTTTATATCTTATTCCGTTCTTTTCCAACAAAAAGTGGAAATATGCCATGAATTCCATTTCTCTAAAGAATTGGTTCAAATATTTCTCTAGCTTTTCTTTTCCGATTTCTTTTGCAATTTCATCATAAATTTTTCCACTTTCAACAATATCTGCGTTTTTTATTCGCTCATTTATTGTTTTCCTTAATTCTGCATATTCTTTTCTCTCCGGCATAACCAAATCCAAAAATTTCTCTTCAAAATCCTTCTTATCCATACCGTCTTCCATGACTTCTCTTGCCTTCTTCATATATTCCTCCATTTTTTTGATTTCTTCAGCGATTCTATCTTCCTTATATTTCTCTTTCAGCTCGCTTATTTTTCCCTGGACACTATAGCTTCCTTCCCCTTCAATATTTAAAGAATGCTTCAATTCTGTTCTTATTCCTGCTTTTCTCAAATCTTCAGCAACAACCTCTGCTTCCCCTTCGCCAAATGTTCCTATATATACTCGCATACCTGTAAAATTACCGCCTATTTTATAGTTTGCTCAATCCAGCATTATGCTTCCCAGTTCATTCAATGTGTCCATATCGTTCATCTTTACTATTTTATCTGAAATTGTATAAAGGACATTATCAATGTAAAGACATCTTTTAATAAAATAGGGACTATACCAGTAATAATATGTTTCATTGCTTTCATTGCCCATATGGGTTATTCTTCCCTTGTATTCAAAGCCATTTTCCAAGCTTATTTTATAAACATAAGCTCCCTGAAAAGTAAATTCACCATACATATTTCCTGTGTAATTCTGCCTGGCTTTTATTTCATCGTCTATTTCATATACGGCAACAGGAATGATGAAAATTCCTTTTTCCCTATCAAACAAAAGGGCTTTATGATCGTGCAAAACGGGACTATCTGTTCCTCTATCTCCTATAACCACTTTTGACATTTCTATTGGCTCTTCAGGGTTGCTAACGTTAAACAATGCAATTTTAAGTCCCTGATACCACGCAAAGTCGCCTTCCATGGCTTCGACAGTTTCTTTACCTATTCCAATTATGTGATTTTCATCATATGGGTGGAGATAATCAGAGTAGCCCGGTATCTTCAGTTTGCCCAGAATCTTTGGATTGTAAGGGTTAGATAAATCAATTGTAAAAAATGGATCTACTTTTTTGAATGTTACAAGATATGCTCTGTTTCCCATAAATCTTGCTGAATAAATTCTTTCTCCAGGCGCAATGTTTTCAATTTTGCCAACAATACTCAAATTTTCATTGAGAATATAGATGTTATTGCTTGAATTGCCATTCCATACACTGCCAGCGGTTGTAGCTATTCTGAAAAATCCATTGTATTCATCCATTGAAAACTGATTCAGTACATATCCTAGTACTTCGCCCTGTGCCTCATATAAAATATCCCCATTTTTTATTGATATTCTGTAAATTATTGTCTTTTCTCTATCATAGTAAGAAGGTGCTTTAGCCAATATATGCACATCATATTTCTGGCTTGCAAGAAATATGTTATTCTGTGAAACGTATAATGTCTGAGCATTTCCTATGAGGAAACTTTTCTGTGTAACATCTCCGCTGCTCAAATTAATCGCCATTACATTAACCATTGAGTCAGGCGAGTAAGGCATATCCATATAGTAGATGCATGATGGTGGCACCTTCGTTGTTTCGTTATTTATCCTCATCTCTGGAATATTAACTGTTACATTTCCATCCAGAATGTAATATATGCTGTAATAATATTCCTGGCTGATGACATAAACATAATTTTTCAGCATTCTGGCACCAAAATATGCCCCATCTATCTCAATCTCTTTTGTAATTTGTGGCGATGATTTATTGGTCACATCATATATTTTAATAACTGTTGTTGGCACACTGCTCCAGAAACTCTCATTTTGAATGCTAAATGTCCTGTAAGAATTGCCAAAAACGATGAGGTTGTTTTCGTCTATAAAAATATTCTCCACATGAATATCCTCTCCCATGTTTATTTTAGATAGAATGCTGGCATTCTCTGGAGGATATGCCCTTATAATGTAAATCTTCTGATTTGCAACCAAGTAAATATATGTTCCATCTGTTTTAACAATGTCTGGCTCATCCACGCCTTCCACCTGCACATTTGTTCTGGAAAAATCTATATTACTGTCTCTTGTAACATATGTGCCTGCTGTGTCAACACCTACATTCTTGACAGATAATTCTTCAACATAATATTTGTTTGAGGTGAATTTATTAAAATTGTTCTTCAAAAAATCCACCATTTCTTCATATGATGAAAATGTTTTGAGGTTGTATGTATATGCTCTCCCAGAAGGAAAAGTTAAGAATGCCGAAGCAAAGATTGCACATATGACAATTAAAACTATGAATCCATTTCCTTTCATGCTGAATAATATATCCTGAATTTATATATGTTGAGTAAATGTTAACCAAAAGGCAAACGCCAGTTACAAGGATATAACTTCCATTTTATTTCCTGCTTCCTCATTTTCATTTATTGCAATCAACCTTATAATATGCTTTCCTCTCTGCAATTTCACATCCATCATTACGTCACCTTTCCCTTTGTACACAAGTTCTCCATCAACATACAATAATGCTTCATCTGCATCTATTGTTTTTCCTTTTATGCTAAAACGTCCTATAACAATATTTTTCTGGCTGTAAATTATTTTCCTTCCATTGAAATATACGCCATACCTTGGCTCTTCTATATATGCTGCTGTCTGGCTCGCATATGGCATTTCTTCCTTGCTTAAGCCCGCAACCCATGCTACACTTCTCCTTAAAATCCACCAGTTGTAGCTGATACTGCTTGAATTATTGCTCACCCAGTTATAGATGAACCAAGTAAATGGCCCCATGTTGGGGCGGACAGGAAACTCTTCAACATGCCCATCAAAATATGTTTTTCTCTCTGGATGGGGACCAAATAAAACCAATCTGCCATCTCCATATGTTGTGGCTATTGCCGCATACTGCCCCTTTATATCTGTTGTTACATTTCTGTAAGGAATCCATTCTCCATTCTTCCATTTCCAGTAATGCAATGGTGCTACTTCCATTGGCTCTTCCGCATATATAGCAAGGGGGATAATTTCTCCCATCTTCTCATCTTTGGCATCTCCTTCATACATGCCTGGCCCTCCCCAGTATCTTATGCTTCTATAACCCCCATAAAATCCATCAAATATGGGCACATCATTTTTTACAATATATACATTTATTGGCGGTCCGCCATGTCTCCAGTTCGATTTCCACAGATACTGCCATTCCTCATCCTGCTGGTCATTTACATATATATTGGCTATCTTTAGCACAGATAAATTAAGCACGCTGTTCGGGCTCAATCTTTCATTAAAACCCAACGATGCCAAATTTGCGCCGCCGCATATTCCAACATAGCCACCGCCACTTTCCACAAATTTTATTACATTATCTCTCCATTTCTTATTCATTGCATCAAAATAATGTCTCCCGCTTCCAGGAATAATAAAAACGTCATATGAAAAAATACTTCCGTTGATTATTTCTTTCTTGCTTATTATATGTGGCTTTATCACATACTTCACACCATTTTTAGTCCAAGAATAATCTATTGTTTCTTCCACTTCCTGAGCAAATCTTTTAACATTGGAAAAGTATATTGCCACTTTTATTTCTTTTTCCTGTACAGCGTGGATATTTGAAATAACCGGAGAAAGAAGCAATGCAAGGATAACTATCAACATCAAACCTTTCATGATATTAAAAGAAGCTATATTAAAAATCTTTATGAATACTATTCTTTTATCTCGCCCCTAGTAACAATATTTTTGATGACTCTCTCTACCCTGTTTATGGCCTCAATTGCCTTCAATATTTTATCCTCCACATTTTTTTCTTCTAGAGCAATTTCTAAATAACCTTTGGCAATTGCTATCGGATTGAAGAAATAATGGGCTGTTTTGAGTTTAAATTCCCTTTCCCTTTCCAATGCTTTCTTTATTTTTTCTTCTGCCTTTACCTTGTCAGTAATATCTATTGCTATTTTCAGTCTCACCTCTCTTCCATCAGGCCATTTTATGCCCCTATCAATGCACCTGTACCACCTTTTATTCACTAAATTCTGCCATTCCCAGACGTATGTTTTTCCAAAATTTTCACCAAAAATTTTGTCGTTAGTGCAAAAATCGCATGGCTTATCCCTGCCTTGCAACGCCTCATAACATTTCATGCCCACTATATCATGGCCAATCTCCTTTCTTAGTGCTCCGTTCGCATATAAAATTTCATATGTTTTAGGATCTGCTACATAAATTGGTTCATCAATTCCTCCAAAAATTGATAAAAGTTGCTTCCTCTCCATTTCTATCTGCTCTTTTGTTGCCTCTATTTTTTTCTTGAGAGAGTTAACAACTCTTTTGTATTTTGATAAAGGAACAAAATGCGGTTTTTCACTTACTAGCCAGTGAAGTCCTATTACCAAACTTCCATACATCAGATTGAAAATTACTTCAGTAGTTATATAGCCTTTTTCAACGCCAGTAAAGTTTGTGTAAAAATAGAGTGTATCACCTATTATACCAAAGAAAATGCAGAAAGCTATAGCCAGCCAAAAAAGAGTTGTCTCTCTTACATAATAAATTAAAAATAGAAGACCTAAAGTAAATAACATTATTGTGTCAAGGGCAGAGCATATAATAAAGAAAGAGATGCTAGATGGTTTAATCTCAATGCCCTGTAATAATAAAATTTGCAGTGGGAGATAAAAAATAAGGATTGCCACAAAAGTTAAAGATACAAGTAATATCAATAAAGAAGACAATTTGAGTTGTCTTACATATGGTACAACATACTTAAAAATTAGATAAAACACAGGAAAATATGCTGCAAAATAAAATAAAGTTCCTAGAGAAGAGCTTTCCTCAACCTCCATGTAATATATGGATACTATTTCCCCAATCCAGAATAAAAATATTGTAGCTCCTAGAAAAATTGCAATATCTTTGTATTTAATATCCTGATATTTATCGCCTTTGTATTCGTATATTCTGGCAATAAAAAATAAAATAGTCAGGGGAGTCACTATTCTAAATATATTCATATAGAAGTTTTGGAGTGGTTGTTTGAAGAATAGAGGCAAAACACTCAGAAAGATGACTGTTGAATAAAGGAAGAAATAAAATAATTTTTTCCTTATCCTTAATTTAACCATGAATGTCATGTCATTTTTTAATAGAATAGTTTATAAAAATTAATCGAAAAATTGCAAACATCGATTTTATGGAGTAACAGGGAGTTTTATACCTAAAATTGCTGCACATGAACCGAATATTACATATGGCTTATTAGAAGAAAATGGAGGAGGGAGGCATAATTTAATACCCACAAATCCAAGCATTAATCCTAAAATAATGCCCTCTTGTCTCCATTGGCCGATTAAACCAACAGTTTCTATTTCTCCATCAATTGATAAATATATCGAAAAAGCCATCAAAATGTGTGGCATGACCGAAGCAGATATTATAAAAAGTTGAGGAATGATCTGAGTAATAATATGACGAAGTAAGATGTTAATGAGCATGCGAGATGTTCCATAAATAAAACACAAAGCATTATATGAAAAGTTTCCACTATTGAATGCCTTCAGATTGCAACAAGGAATTGAAATTATATCTTCTTCCTCCAAAAATTTCCTCAGTTCCTCTATTAAAACTAATTTAATTTTTGGATTGCTCTTTTCTATTTCTTCTACCTTTTTGTAAATAAAGAAGGCCTTTCCTAGAGATATTTCCTTTATTTCTTCTTTTCCTCTATTGAAACATTCAATTATTACTTTTTTATCATCGATATTTTTAGAAATAACTGCAAAAGGCGTGCAAATGAATAGAAAGACAACAAATATACTCCCCAACTTCCTCATTATTATTAAATTAATTTACTTTTTGATTTAAAGATTTTGTATCAAAACATTGCATTCACCACAAATTGTATGGCATTTGCAGCATACTTTCGGAACTGCTGGCAATGCAGTTGTTCCGAATCTAAAATTTTGCCAAAGAATGAGCG
>Ga0164310_10000594_pt1 | contig 19530 bp, 17 predicted proteins | sample GuaBasSedimGuay1_FD_121795 | JGI IMG/M metagenome (GOLD analysis project Ga0164310, IMG submission 121795) | Subseafloor sediment microbial communities from Guaymas Basin, Gulf of California, Mexico - Guay1, Core 4569-9, 0-3 cm | ecosystem: Environmental > Aquatic > Marine > Hydrothermal vents... | reverse complement strand
GTTTTTAATTCCTGATCTTTTCCAGAATTGGAATAAAGGCTTTTAAAAGTACAAAAAAATGTTAAAAAACCGTCGAAGTAGCCAGGTGGAATTCCTTTATAAACCACGCGCCGACGCGGCAGCCGCAGCTGAAGCACTTTTCGATGTTTTTGCTGTCTGTTCCCGCTACCTTGTCGAGGAAGTTCCAGTTCCAGTTTTTAGATGTTGAAACCCTTTTTTCGTTTACCGTCACTGTGCTGCCTCCAGTTCTTTTTTCACGCTTTCTATGACTTTTTCGGTTTTTCCCTTCTCTGTAAGCATTCTTACCTTCTTCTCTCTCAGGATTTCCCTCGCCTTTTTGATGCTCTGAGATAGCTTCTCTCTCATCTCGGGTGTTAGCTCGGGGATCTCTTCCTCGGCGGGCAGGGGTTCTTCCTCCTCTTCCCGCTGGATTTTGACTATGCGTATTCTGGGTTCCTCCTCGGCTTTGCCAACCAGTTTGAGGAATGTTTGCTCCCACATCCTGCTCCACGGGGTTTCATTCGGCTTCGTGTAGCGCACGTCTGTGCGGATAACTTCGATGATTTTTTCTGGGCAGGCTTTTTCGCATGCTCCGCAGAAGCCGCAGAAATCCTGGTTAAAGGCGATCTTGTCAAATTTCTCCTTTTCCTCAAGGGTTTCGGGAATGAACCACACGTTCGATGGGCAAATGTTCAGACAGGCCTTGCAACCCACCGGGTCACACTTCTCCGGGTGGTGCAGCCTGATTTCCCCTTCGAAAGCCTTGGTGACGTGGATGGCGTCCCTTGGGCAGGCGGCTTTGCACCAGCCGCATGTAAGGCACTTTTCCCTGTCTATCTTGATTTCTCCTGACCACTCTAGCTCCTTAATCTCCCTCTTGACGTCCGTTTTACACTTGACCTTGATGGCTTCGTCGGGGCATATTTTTTCGCATAGCCCACAGTAGTCACACTCGTCTTCAACCACCCTGATATCGTACCCTGGTGCTGGGTTATTGGGTGTTAAGTCTCTCCAGCTAATCTCTATGGCGTTGCACAGTCTCTCACATAGCCCGCAGTATGTGCATTTGTCTTTATCAATGGTGATTTCTCCCTCTATTTTTCCGGGTTCCTCCTCATAGATTACGAGGTCCTCTTTTTTGGGTATTCTGAGCTCGGCGGTGATGGAATCGTTGGGGCAAGCGTGCTCACACAGAACGCAGGGGATACACTTCTCCTCATCTATTTTGATGTCCTTGAGGAACTGGGGGTAATCTGGGCTGTCGTTAATGTACTCGTCGCCCATTTTGAGCTTCATCGCCTTGGTTAAACAAACAGCGCTGCAGAGGCCGCAGTAGCTGCACTTGTTCTGGTCAACCATTACCTTCGGCGCATCTATCTCCCCTGTGGCTATCTCCGGGATGGGTCCCAGCTCTATGGCGTCGCAGGGACAAACAAACTGGCACAGTCCGCAGCCCGAACATCTAGAAGCGTCATAGTCTAGTGTTTTCTTCAGCTTCTCCGTGTTCCACTTGAATATCAGCCTGTCCTCCTCAACTTCCATTGTGATTTCTAACTCAACCTGCTCACTCAAGCACAAACCTCCCCTATGTGGTTTTTTCCAAAAGCTCCGAACCGATGGTGGGCAGACTGCGCAGCTCCTCAGTGAACTCCCTTATCACCCTAGCGAACTTCTTGCCCTCCGACGCCGACGCGCTCTCAAGCCTCAGCCTCCGAGGGTTAATCCCTATTGATTTGAGCATCTCCTTCAGAACCTCCACCCTGCGCTGAGTCTTAGTAAAACCAGTCCTGTAGTGGCAGTCCTGGGGGTAGCATCCCATTATCAAAACGCCGTCAGCGCCCTTCTCAAATGCTTCCAGCACAAACTGGGGGTTCACTCTCGCACTACACATAACCCAGATAGGTCTCACATTAGTTGGATACCTGATCTTGTTCAGCCCAGCGGTGTCAGCAGCCTCATAGGCACACCAGTTGCACAGAAAGGCTATTATCAGCGGGTACTCCTTCTTCTCCTCGAGAGCCGTGTCTATCTGGCTCGTTATCTGAGCGTCCGTGGATATCGGAATCTGCAGCGCCCCCGACGGGCAAGCGCCCGAACACGCACCACAACCCTCACAGCCAGCCACGCTTATACTAACCCCCTCCTTACTCACGGTGATTACCCCCCTATCGCAGGTCGTGGCGCACACGCCACACTTCCAACACTCATCGGGATTTACGATCGGGACGTAGGGTTCGATTTCCACCTCGCCCTGTGAGAGCAGCCCCGCCACCTTCGCCGCCGCGGCTCCGGCTTGGGAGACACTGTCCTGTATGTCCTTTGGGCTCTGAGCGCAACCGGCGACGTAGATTCCCGGAACCTGCGTCTCAACGGGTCTCAGTTTGGGGTGGCGCTCAAGGATGAAACCATCGCTGCTCAAGGGTACCTCAATAGCGGAGAGAAGCTTCTCCTGAGCCGTTGGGGGGGATAACCCCACCGAGAGGACGACGAGGTCTGCTTCAACCTCCACAGGCTGCCCCCTTAGGGTGTCCTCCGCCCTTACTATGAGGTTCTTGGTTTTGGGGTCCTCGATTATCTTGCTTACCCTCCCCCTGATAAATCTGATTCTGTACTCGCTCAACGCCTCCTCATAAGCCTCCTCAAACCCCTTGCCAAAGGTTCTAATGTCCTGGTAAAACACGTAAACCTCACACCCTGGGATGTGGTCCTTTATCTCCTTTGACTCTTTCACGGCGTAGGTGCAGCAGACCCTTGAGCAGTATGGTCTGCCGACGCTCTCGTCTCTCGAGCCGACGCACTGAACGAAAACAACTCTCTTGGGCGGTACGCCGTCTGAGGGTCTGACAACGGCTCCCAGGGTGGGTCCTGAGGCGCAGAACATTCTCTCGAGCTCCAGACTCGTGACCACGTTATCGAATCGCCCGTAGCCGTAGTTGTCCTTGACTGTGGGGTCGAAGGGGTCGTATCCCGTGGCGAGGATTATCGCTCCGAAGGTGTTCTCAATTATCTCCTCCTTCTGGTTTAGGTCCACCGCTTCCCTGTCACACACCGCCTCACAGTTTCTACAACCCACGCAGTGATCCGGATCGATGGTGTAGACTGTGGGCGTTGCTTGGGGGAAGGGCATGTACACCGCTTTTCTCATTCCAAGTCCGCAGTCAAACTCGTTGGGAACCTCTATGGGGCAGTAATCGGCACATATCGCACAACCAGTACACTCTTCCTCTTTGATGTATCTGGGCTTCTTCTTTATCCTCACCTTGAAGTTGCCTATCCATCCGGATACACTTTCAACCTCTGAGTAAGTGAGCAGCGTGATGTTCGGGTGTCTGTTCGCCTCCACCATTAGGGGTGCTAGTATGCATATGCTACAATCGTGGTAGGGGAAAACCTTGTCGAGTTGGGCCATGTGCCCCCCTATGCTGGGGTTCTTCTCAACGAGGTAGACTTCGTATCCCATGTCCGCCAGGTTGAGGGAAGCGGTTATACCCGCAACTCCTCCCCCTACGACTAGGACTCTCCTCTCCACGGGCACCGTGTGCCTCGGCTGCGGCTCCATGAGCCGTGCTCTCTCAATAGCCATCTTTATGAGGTCTTCAGCTTTCTTAGTCGCCCCCACGTTGTCTCCCTTGTGAACCCATGAGCACTGTTCCCGTATGTTGGCAACCACCAATAGGTACTTGTTGAGCCCCGCCTCCTCCAGAGATTCGCGGAAGAGCTTTTCGTGAAGCTTGGGCGTACAGGCGGCTACAACCACTCTTTCAAGGTTTTCCTCCCTTATCTTATCGGTTATAAGCTTGAGGCCGGGATCGGAGCACATGTAGGTGTAATCCTCAACGTAAACGTTTGGAAGTTTTTTGAGAGACTCGACAAGTTCGGGTATGTTGACTACTCCAGCGATGTTTGACCCGCAGTGACAAATGAAAACTCCTACTCTGGGATTTTCAGACACTATTTTGCACCTTCTGTGAAACTAAGGGAAGGGTACCAGAAAAAAATTCAGCCTCAGCTCAAAGTTCCAAGAAACGGTTATAGATGTCCTATATAAATTTTCCACCAAAATCCTCCGCACATCCAAAAACAAGAAAAAACTTCAGAAACAACGTCAAACTCCAAGAACGCAAAACTCAACATCCCCAACTAAGCACACAGAAACGCTAAATTAGAGTTTTAAACCGACTCCTAGGTATGAATAGTTACCGTTGCATTTCTACTAGTTGCAACCAATTCGCATCCTAACAAAAACGACTCAAAATTGGTTTTGTTGCTTCTATCCCTTCACTTTTCTCAGGACAATACAGTTCTCAATACTTATGACTCCCTGTATTCCCCTCACTTTTTCTATGAAATCGTTCAGCTCCATTAGACTGTTGACATGAACCTTCATGTTTAAGCCGCATCCTCCAGTCATAAGGTGCGCCTCCTCAACCTCTTCTAGCTCTGCGACCCTGTCTATAATCTCGTTCAGCCTGTGAGCAGCTGGGTGCACGGTTATGAATGAGGTTATTCTGTTCTCAAACAGTTCCGGGTTCAGTGTTATCGTAAACTTTTTGATGATCCCCTCGTCGACTAGTTTCTGAACCCTCTTCCTGACGGTTATCACACTCATCCCAAGCTCCTTCGCAATATCCTTGAACGATTTTCTACTATTCTCCATGAGAATACTGATAAGCTTCTTATCCGTCTCGTCGATTTTCTTCATTCTTATACCCTCGTTCCTTTGTCGGAGCCCGAAGCGCCAAGTGCTTTCCTGGAGTACTTAACCTTCTTCCGGAGCCTACCGTGCCGCACACCGATAGGGTAACTGGCATGTTTGTGAAAGGTAAAACCAATTAAAAGTTTTTTGTTGAAGCTAACTGGTTCTGGATGGCCCCCGCCAAAACCAAAAATTTACAACAACACTAACCGCCGGTTCCCACGTAGCTAGAATTCCTAAATGACGGATCTTTTCAGTTCCTTAAGAGCGATGCAGCTCTCCAGAGCTGAGATAGCCGGTTCATCCTGCAGCTTTTCCAAAAACTTATTTAAACTCTGAAGGTCCTTAACCTCTACCTTCATGTTCACCCCGCACTTGCCCGACATAGAGTAGGCTTCAACAACCTCAGGTAACTCCTTAACGAGCTCCTCAACTTCTCTCTCCCTCTGATTCTGAGGGTAAGCAGTAACATAAGCAATCACGGATCTTCCACTCTTCTCCGGGTTGAGGGCCAGAGTGAACCTTTCAATCACCCTGTTCTCAACAAGCTTCTTAACTCTCTTCCTCACCGTGGACTCAGTTACCCCTAGCTCCTCAGCGATCTCCCTGTATGGTCTCCTAGAATCCTTGATCAGCATATTAATTATTTTCTTGTTGATTTCGTCCATTTCCACAGCCAATTCCTCCATCCAACCTTAGTTAAAGTATTTTTTAGTTACCTTTAATTACTTATTTCGGAAAATTTATAAATATTTTGGAAAAGAAACGTAATTTTTCAACGAAAAAATACCCATAAATGATAGTTTTTAATCCCAAATCACGCACCCCTTGAATTCCTTCCCGGAATAAAACCCTTTCTAAGAATTAACCCCCTCAAAGATTTCTTTTTTTAACGAAAAGAAGCGTTAAAGAAGCAGATTTTCAGGTTGGGCGCCGTCAATTTTGGACGTACAGCCTGATAGGGGAATAAAAATTCTTTTTTCGGAAAAATTTTTTCTATTTTTTGTTAAAAATTATACATACATACCATTTTTCGTCCTATTAAGTTACCACAACATTTAAAAAAGCGGATTTTTGGTTCTGCGTGCGGAATTTTTTAGGACTTTAAGTTCCCAAAATCGTCATTTTTTAACCATTTTTTACAATATTTTCCCTTTTTTTAGCGCTCCTAATTTCACTTTTTTACTCACCACATATTATATCATAGAGAAAAAATTGTGAGGGATGATGAAGAATGAAGGTTTATGTCCCCTTGAAAGAAAAGAAAAACCCCGGGCCAACAATGTGGGTAGCCAAAGTGGGTTACGATTCAAACGTTGCTTTTTACGCTATCTCAGACGATATGGATGAACTCCATGAATCCATAAATGAAAAGGCCAAGGAGTACTATCCAGGATTACTAGACCTAGAGAAGAGTTACGTTAAGGTGAGAAAGGCTCGCCTGGGCGAAGTGGATCTCCCTGAAAACCTGGTGAACTCGGCAACAAGGAAAATTGAAGAAAAAGACTACGAGGATGTGAAAATACCTGCAAGCATCCTAGTTCCCCTAGAGCTAGAGCTGGTTCCAGTGGTGAACTTCGACCCAGAAGACATGGACCCAGAATTCAACAGATTCGTCGAGCCCAGAAACATACTCTCCAAGAGAGAGATAGAGTACCTCAACGGGCTAAACGGTAAAACTGAACTGACGCTGACAGCCAAGGACGACAACCTAGTCTGGGTGAGCAAAACCAACGGCGAAACCATTGACTTCGACCCTTTCACCGGAAAAAGACTGGTCAAAAAGCTAACAAACTAGGAATAGGAAACGAGGAAAGGGTGCTGGCAGGATGTTATCGGAAAAAATGGCCCGCGGAGAGTTCGTCACGATAGCGCTCTTCGATCCTCCTGAGGAACTGGACAATTTCAAATTCCTGCAAGAGGTGGAGGCTTTCAGCGGTTTCGTCGATGCCATTATGGTTCCAGACTCAACCAACGACTACATTCACATGAGTCCCATCGTTCCGTGCATGCATCTTGTCCGGTTCAACGTGGAGCCAATCATGGAGATCGCCTATGGACGCAGGAGTGAGAAAGCCATTTTTTCCGACATCCTAGCCGCGCTCTCCGTGGGAATCAGAAACGTGGTCTTCGTGGCGAAGAACGACGATGAGGCGTTTACCGAAAAAAACGTTACCTCCGTCATCAGAGAAGTCCGAAAAATGATAAACGAACTGGACTTCAGCAAACCTGGAGAACAAATAGAACTCAACATAGGCCTCTCCGTGAATCCATTGACCGAGGAAAGAGTCGACTTCAAAGAGGCCAAGGAGGCAGGCGTCGACTTCATAGTCGCTCTTGAAACCTACGACCCTGCACTAATCCTTGACATTCTTCACAGAGCCAGGGAAGCGGGTCTCTACGTGATAATGAAGATCGGAGTGTTCACCTCCTTTAACCAGGCCAAATTCGCACACAAGTTCCTACCCGAACTCTGTGTTCCAGAGGAACTCTTGGATAAACTGTACGAGGCGGAAGACGAGTTAGAGGTGGGCGTTGAATTCGCGAGGGACCACATAAGAACCCTAATGGAACTAGGAGCCGACGGTGTCTGCTTGATGCCCTGCAAAGAGCCGAGAGCCTACGAGGCGATCTATAACACACTGCACCTAAGTACTTAAACCTCCTTCCTACCTTTTTTGGTATGTAATGCACGTTGGCTGGTCTCCTTCGTGGGCATTTCTATTCCCTGAAGCGGAAACTCTCGTTTGAGAGGTGTTTAACATCTCCTTTTCTCCGCTTTTTACTATCTGAAAGGTGTAATTTTTGTTAATTTTAATATCATTACTTCTGATTATGAGAAAGATATTGTGAATAAGTGTTTCATTTTTTGAACATTTTCCCTGATTTTTTGTGATTTTTCGGCAAAAATTTTGTTAAAATTGTTTTTTTGGGAATTTTTGTTTCCGCTTTTAATTACTGCTGGGCGTTAAAAAATGTTGCTTTGTTAAATGTTTAGTGTTTTAATTTTCCTAATTTTCTCATTTTTATTTCCTAAAACGTGCCATTTAATTTATAAGTAAAAAGAGTCCAAAAACAAGTTAGACAAAGGAAGGAGGTAGAAACAAAAAATGGTAGCATTCTCGAAAGAAAAGCTGGCTGCTGTTGAGCTCGCCGAGCTCATAAGCAGGGTGGACCCAAAAGTGAGAGAAAACCTAGTGGAGGACCTAATAGACGCCGTACTCGAAACCGAGAACCCCGATGCTATGCCTCCAGAATACGCCAGAGCGGTACTACAGCTCTGGAGACGCGGTAAACTGGAAACCAACAACGGCTTAAAGACGCTTTTCAAAGCAGCGTTGAGTGTTGAACCCGAAAAAACAGCCGAGGTCTGCGAAAAACACGGGTGTAAAGAAATAGCGGATTACATAAGAATCACGTAGGCCTCTCTCACTTCATATTTAAGTCTAAACCCGAAATCGGAAAAATTGTAGGAAGAAGCCGAAAATGGTGAAGCTGGGAATTGAGTTAGTACCCCAACAAAAAATTGCGAAAATAGTGGGCTACATTAGAAAAGCCGAAGAGCACAATTTTGATTTTGCTTGGATCACCGACCACTACAACAATCGTAACACCTACGTCACACTAGCCATGGCCGCGGCGCAGACAGAAAAAATTCTGATCGGAACCGGTGTGACAAATCCCTTCCTTGTGAACCCTGCTGTCACAGCCTCAGCCATAGCCTCAATCCACGAAGTTTCGAACGGTAGGGCGATAATGGGGATTGGGGCAGGGGACTCCACGACCCTAAAACAGCTGGGCGTAGAGTGGAGAAAACCGCTGACTGCTGTCAAAGAAACGATAACGATAGCCAAAAAGCTCTGGGCGGGGGAGACAGTCAACTACGAGGGCGAAATATTCAAAATCAAGAACGCGAGGCTAAACTTCAAAATCAAGTTCGGGCCAATCCCCGTTTACGTTGGTGCTCAGGGGCCAAAGATGCTGGCGCTGGCGGCTAAGATGGGTGACGGTGTGCTCATAAACGCCTCACATCCCATAGACATCGAACCAGCCACAAGGAAAATAAAAGAAGAGCTGAAAGCAAAGGGCGACTCAGAGTTTGACATAGCAGCTTACACGAGCTTTTCACTCGCAGACACCGAGGAGGAGGCCCGTAAGCTTGCCGCACCCGTTGTAGCCTTCATCGTTGCTGCAACTCCGGCGGTTGTCCTCGAGAGACACGAAATCCCCGAGGATGACGCGAATAACATACGGGAACTTCTCGGGAAAGGAAAGATTCCCCAGGCATTCGCCGCAGTAACGGATGAGATGATAGAAGCCTTCTCTATCTCTGGAACAAAGGAAATCTGCACCGAAAAGATGGTCAGCCTCAGGGAGATTGGAGTATCACAAATCGTGGTTGGATCACCCATCGCTGAGGACAAGAGCAAAGCCGTAGAAATTATCGGAAACGAAATCCTACCAGCTCTGAGCGCTTAAACCTCCAGCACTAAACGAGCTACATTCTTTTCTTTCATTCTTTATACTGTTAAATGTTACATGCCTCCTATGATGGATTCTACTCCTGGCACATTTAGTGGTAAGACCGTTTTGAGTTATTGTTTAACTCTTCCTCTCTTTTTAGTTCTCTTAACTTTTTGAAGCGATTTTATTTGAAGGTTACACTTTGTTCTGTTTTGTGTTTTATCTTTTGGTTGTTGGTTTCGTCGCTGTTGGTTTAGAGTTAAAATTGGTTAAACTTAAAAGTGATTTTTGAATTTATTTAAATACTCTCCTATTCATAACATGAGGCTAAACCTTTATAGCTCACATGGTCTTAACTGGTGCGTTGAAACTTGTTTTGGAAGACAACCCAGAATCTCATGACTCTGGCTGTGGAGAGGGTCAAAAACTTACAGTCAAAAATATATACTCTTTAATAATCGTAAAAACGGGTAAAAACGAAGCCTTGCGCTGAAAAATAGGAGGCATGTAACCGGAATGATAATTACCAAACCAAAAACCGATGAAGAGTTACAGGAAGCTTTAGCTCCATTCAAAAAACTCGTGGTAGTGGGTTGTGGAACCTGCGCCACCTTATGCCAGACCGGTGGCGATGAGCAGGTTAAGGAGATGGTTCAGAAGCTGACTGACTGGGGCAAAGAGGTTACAGGTTCGATTGTTATTGAGACTCCCTGCGACCTGAGAATCGACAGGCGTGACTTGAAGAGAATCGGTGACGCTGTGAACGAGGCTGACGCGCTTCTCGTTATGTCGTGCGGGGTTGGCGTCCAAACCGTTGCGGAGGCCAGCAACAAAATCACCCTCGCAGCCTTGGACACGGTTTTCATAGGTGAGATCGAGCGGATCGGAAGATTCTACGAGAGATGCAGAGCGTGTGGAGAGTGCATTCTTAACGAAACAGGGGGAATCTGCCCAATAACAAGATGCGCGAAACACCTGCTTAACGGGCCCTGCGGTGGAATGCACGAAGGAAAATGCGAGGTCGGTGAAGACAGAGACTGCGCCTGGGTGCTAATCTGGAAAAGGCTCAAAGAGCAGGGTAGAGAAGAACTCTTCACCAAGTTCAGACCGCCTAGAGACTACAGTATAAAGTCTGAGCCAGTCGAAATCATTTGGAAGTAAGGAGGAGATAAAGGATGGCACCGATAAAGGAAGTTTATAGTAAACTTGGAGAAAGCCTAAAAGAAGGCAAGTGGACGTGGACAGGGGAGATAGAACCCGAAAAAACAACAAACCTGGATGAGATAATTCACGTCGCTAAACAGCTCGCTGGACACGTGGTGGCGGCCAACGTCACAGACAACCCTCAGTCCTTCGGATGCATGAACAGCCTCGTTCCCTCGTACCTCATTCAGAAGGAGGCTGGCCTCGAAGCCATATGGCAGGTGACCTGCAGAGACAGGAACCGCTTGGGACTGCTGTCTGACATACTCGCGGCAGGCCACTTGGGAATCAAAAACATACTCGCGCTGACAGGGGACCACACGACCTCTGGAGACACTCCCCAATCGATGCCCGTGTTCGACCTAGACTCCGCTCAGCTCGTGTACATGATAAACAAAATCAACGAGGAAGGCAAAGACCTAGCCGGTAACGAGATAGAGGATCCTCCGAAATTCCACATCGGCGTTGCTGGTGCACCGGGAGCAGATCCCTTTGAGCCCGAAATTCTGAAAATTGAGCGAAAAATCAAGGTGGGTGGCCAGTTCATTCAGACCCAAGTAGTTTACGATATGGAGATAGCCAAGAGATTCCTGAATGCTGTTAAACACTTGAATGTTCCCACCCTGATTGGAATCTGCCCCCTTAAGTCCTACAAGATGGCCAAGTGGATGGATGAATTCTGTCCCGGGATTATTGTTCCTCCCGAAATTTTGGAGGACTTGAAAAAGATTAAGGAGTTACCCAAAGAGCAGCGCCGCGAGAAAACGGACCAGTGGAACCTAGAGTTTTTTGAGGACTGGTTGAAAGAACTCAAGAAGACAACCAACGCCGCTGGCTGCCACATTATGGCCGTGGGTTTTGAGTACCTTGTCGCCGACATAGTGAAGCTAGTAAAGTAATAAATTTCCACCTTCCCACTTTTTATTAACTATCTTCCCCACTTTTGGTTTTCTTAAATCCAAGAGGTATCCGGAGCCACAAGTCGACACACTATGGGAATGTTCACACAAAAAAAGAAAAAAGTAAACTTTTTGGGGCGGTTAAGTCCCCGTCTTAGATCTTTTTTATTACTCTGACGAGCTTTTTTACGGTGCTTGTGTTTCCGTAGTTGTCAACTGTTTTTAGGCTTGCTTCGTATGTGCCTGCTCTTTCGTAGGTGTGAATCGCTATTGGGAGTTTGCTTGTGGCTCCGTCTCCGAAATCCCAGTTGAGATCCAGTATGATGCTTTCTGGCGAGGTAAAAACCGTCACGTGGAAAACTGCTGGTTGTCCCTCAATGACGGGGTGCGGCGTTACTGTGAACATGCCGGTCGCTGGGGCTACTCTCTCCCTTTTCGTAATGAGTTTGTTTATGTCTGTTAGCTTTCCGTCTGCCTCCTTTATTTGTTGGGTGGGAGTCTCGTGAATCCTGTCGATGAAGTACACGTGGGCTTTTGCGGTTCTCTCGAGCTGGTCTGGTGTACACTTGTCCGGCGTATCGTACTTCGTGTGGTACCACACCGGTTTTCCGATAACCATTATCGAGGGGACTCCCGCCCTTATGAATGGGCCCAGGTCGCTCACCGGAAGTGCCTTCGCAGACACGTAGGCTGCGGGTAAAAGGTTGTATTTCAGGACGGCTTCCATTACGAGGGGTGTCAGCACCGGGTTGTCCGAGATGAAGAGTCCTCTTTTCTCGTCTGTACCTGTTTCCACGACGCCTCCGTCAGCTTGGTTGTACCAGCCCTTGGATCCGAAGCCGTCGAGCATGATGAAGGTGACCACCTTATCCAGCATGTCTTTGTGCATTTCCACGAATTTGTTTACGCCAAGGAAGGCCGCCTCGTGCCCCGTCCAGCCTGCGAACACCATTGTCTTGTCTCTCTTATCCGGTGGGGTTTGCGCGTAGTGTTTGGCCAGCGCTATCAGCCCCGCGTTGGCTCCAGCGTTGTCCACCGCGCCGGTGAACGTGCTGTCTGTGTGCGTTCCGATGAGAATTATATCATCGGTTTTTCCTGGTAGGGTTCCAACCACAATGTTACTGTTCGCGGTTTCCGTTCTTACTTTCTCAACTAGTTTCACTGTCAGCTTTCCCTGCTTTGTGCACAAGCTCTTCAAATAGCTTCCGTCATCATTGTTTACTGAAAGTGCTGGTATCCTTTCCTCCCAGCCTTCCACACCCTCGCCCAGGAAGATGTACGTGACAGCGTCGAGGGGAGACCCGTTGATAACAACTAGTCCCAGGGCTCCGTTCTGTTTCGCGAGGTTTAACGAGCCGAAGAGCGCAAAAACCGGGTAGAAGTTCAGTATCATTTTACTGTCTATCAGCACAATTTTGTCTTTCACATCTACTTTTTCGAAGTCCGCGGCGGTTCCGTAACCGGCGTACACCATCTCAGCTGTGATTCCCTTTGGCTCCGTGGAGCCGCTGAAGTAGACAGGAAAGGTTTCAACCGTTTGGTCAGAAGGCACAGCCGGGTTGTCCTTGGCGAGAACGATGAGTTCGTGTTTCTCCACCCACCAGCGATTAAAACTGAACGGTTCCAAGTTAACCTCCTGCAACCCCGCGTCTTTCAACTTTTTGTAAATGTACCCTTCGGCTTTCTCAGCAGCCAGTGTTCCCGCAATCCGATAACCGAATCCACACAAATCCTCAACGATTTGATACATTTCTTGACCAGAAATCGCTATCTCAGATTCAGCCATTTTCCACTCATCTCTTCAAATCCAGAATAAGTTAAAACTTCTTTAACTATATAACCTTTTGTTTATCCGTCCCACCACTACCCTGGTACACAGATGCATTAAAATAGGCTCCGTCACATACTTATCCTACATCTTGTGGAGGCTGTTTATTTTGTCCAGCCTAACCCTCAAAGAGATAGGGAGCAGGTTCACAAGGGCAGTTGGATTGGTGGCAAGACCACTCTGCGTGTACGGTTCGGAGGAGATACCTGCAAGGGCTGTTCCCGTAAGCTCGATAAGCCCATGCATCGCCAGAGCAATATTCACCACGGCTACTAGTGGGGAAGCTCCGCCAATCTACGTGGGTGGTGATACCATCAGGGGATGCTGTCCGGGCGGTGTCTCATGGCTGGGTTTCAAAGATTTTCCTCCGTGGGTGAAATACTTTGTGTCTACAGGCTCGAAAGACTTTGCACACGGTGCAGCAGAGTACCTAAAGGCCAGTCCAGAAATCGCTGAGAAGAGCATCAAAGCAATAGGCAAAGTGACGCCACTCGGGAAATACATCGTGATTCAGGCCTGTGAAGATATACTGGGGGAAGACCCTGGCGTTAAATCGGTGGTTTGTTTCGGTATAGGCGAGCAGATAAGAAATCTATGCTCACTCATATATTTCAGAAAAACCGACACGTTCCATTCTGTCCTAACGCCCTTCGGACCAGCCTGCGCCACATTTGTGACCTATCCCGCCGGCATGGCGGAAAACGCCCCAAAAGACTCAGCCTTCATAGGACCCACCGACCCAACAGTAAACTCCTGGTTCCCCACCAACCATTTGGCCATAGGCATACCAATCCATATGGCAAGAGCCATGAGCGCAGACCTCGAAGAATCCTTCATGGGTAAAAAAAGACCCGTTCTTTGAAAGTCCAAAAGCCACTCAGTTAAATAGTGTTTCAACGTTTGAAAAATCAGAAAAAGTTCTCATCTAGAGTTGTGTTAACCATAAAAAGGAGATGTCCACTGGTAATGAGTGGAGTAGACGGTGGGCTTCGATGAGAGGATGTAGTTGGATTGCGGTTTTTTTTTCAAAAAGACTCCCTTGTTCCGAAAGGGGAGGAATTGCTAAGCTCACTCATACACCCAAACCCTTGACGTTTAATGCTGGGCCGTACCGAATCCGAAACTGCTTCCTCCAACGGTGTTAGGATTAACCGGTTCTGAAGCGGTCTAAAAAATTTGGTTTACTCTACTGACTTGTAATTCTTTTGAGGCTTCGCTGATGCTATTTGGTTTTCTGTAGGCACTCCTCCCTCATTTCCAGAGCTTCTTTCGCCTTCTCTGTTCTCCCATCCTTCTCCAGAGCCTCAGCGTATTTTCCGTAGAGTTCCGCGGCCCTGCTATAGCACTGCTTCATTTTTTCCGTGTTTCCCGCCTCGCCGTAGCACTTCCCTGCTCTCTTAAAGTTGTCAGCGCTGGTTCCGAGGAAGTCCAGTTTCACGAGGTGTTTCCCGAGCTTTTCGAAGCAGTCCGCGGCTCTCAGGAAACTCTCCCTTGCTTTTTCCTCGTTCCCCGAATCCAAGTAGCAGGTTCCAGCCCATTCAAAATCGTCACCCGCCTCCGCAAGATCGTTTTTCTTCAGGCTACGCTCAGCTCTTTGATAAGATTTGTCAGCCTCCTTCTTTAGACTCAAAAAAACAAACCTCCTATCCGTGCTTACCCGGAACGATGCTTAACCGATGTTTCACAATAGTCATCTATTACCCTTCCATGATTTAAAGATGCCCGAAGGCAACCGTGGCGTCCGGCTCTCCCTTCTGCTTTCTCCTCCCAAAAATCCACTAAGCGTTGTCTTTCTTCTCTCTGTCAATGCTTCTATACGCCTTACGATTAGGCGTTGGGTAAGTGCGGTGACTGTTCTCTTTTCTGAATTCTACTCTTGTACGGTGTCGGATGCCTCCTCCTCAACCCATGAGAATTTTCTTTGGAGGGCTTTTGAGTAGTACTTTTTCCAGTCGAAGTCAACCTTTTTGAACCACTCGTAGTACACTCTCGGGTCGATGTAGCTTTTGAGGGACGTTGTGAGGTTGTAGTTTTTGGTTTTCTTCATGATTTCGATCTGGGCCTTGACCTCCCTTATCTTTTCCTTGGCTTTCTTCGTCTTCTTTTCCCTGAGTTTTCTGAGGCGTTCCTTCTTCTTTTCCAGCGAGGTTTTGTAGCTTTTGGACACCTTCTTTTTGTGGTTGCAGACTATGGCAGCCTCAAGGTTCGCCAGCTTCGCGGTGTTCTTCTTAGCGTAGTCCGGATCGCCCCTCGTGATTTTTGACTCGTTTAGAAAGTTTTCCACAACCTTCGTGGCATGGTAGGTTCTAAACACCTTGGCTGTTAAGCCTGGCAGAACTTCATCCAGAAACTGGCTGACGTTGCTTGACTTTACTCCCTCAAAGATCGCTGACTTCGCCTCCGAAATGAACTCTCTCAGGTTCGCAATAACTTTGGGCGGGAGGGCGACCTCCTTCTGCCACCTCACCGAGTCCTTTCCAAGGAAATTGAATCTCGTTAGGCCGTTTTCACCAATCTTAATGTGCGTGGGTCTGAGAGTGGTGGCGCCGACAGTGTCAGCCTCGTCCTTATCCTTCTCATCCCCGACACGTAGCTTTAACACGTCGATGAGGTAGCACACCGTGGCTATCTTCCTCCTCTTCGGGTCCTCCGCGGTCAAATTGTCCTCTATGTGCTTTCTAAGCTCTTCTATCTTGTCCTCGAGCTCCCTTGCTTTGTTAAACTTTTCAATATCTCTTTTCTGCTTCAGGTGTGAACTGTCATGAAGCCACACGTGTTTCAGTTTTCCGCGCAGCTTGTCCTCCCACTTCGCAACCCACATATAGTCTGGCTCCCAAACTATTTCCTTCCAGTTTCCAGGCGGCCTGGGAGCGTCGGGTGACAGGTTTAGAATCACATCCTCTGGTTTTGGACCCACCTTCCACCTTCCTCTTAGGGGGTGTTTTCCTCTTCCCATGAAGATGCTTGAGGGCTCCGCGTTGTAGTTTGCGATTTCCACTCTTTTGCCATCCACTATCGCGTAACCGTACTTCTCCTTGTTCCTTTCACGAATCTCCTTTCGCTGCGCCGCGAGCTTTTTTCTCTCCTCCTTGGACATGCTCGCTTTTCTCTGCCTCTCTTCCTCAACGTACCTTAGAATATCTGAAAAATCAAAGTCCTCTGGAGGAGAATTCGGCAGTCCAAGAGCCGCGCAAAAGTCGCCAAAAAAGTTTTTAGCGAACACAGGGTCATTCACGTAATCCGTGCCAAGCTTCTTGACCCAAGCCACAGCCATCTCTTCCTGCTCCGGACTCAACTTAATTTTATTCCCCCGGTAAGAAATAGAGAACCCCTTGGCTTCATATCGCGGAAACAGGATGCCGTTGTGGATTAGCTGCTTCAATTAGATCTACCCTGCTAGAGTGTATTATCCCGGAACGTTTGGGACCCAAAAACATGGAACTATTAGGGTGAACCCTTTATATCTCTTATTGGATGCTTTGCAGTCTGAGAAGCCCTACTGATAGTGTTGAACTACGTGATTCTACTGGTAATTCAAGCATGATTGTTCATTCCGCTTTGTGTGTTTCGGTGCCTAGAGGGTGGGCTGTCCTCTTTCTAGACCGTAGCTTTTTGAGGGAAAAGTTTATTTTGTCTATTGCAGGTTATTGTTCTCTAAACGATTGTTAACCAATGAAGGCGCGACATCTATTAGGTGAAAAATATGTCCAACAATACCCTTCCTGAAATAGGCAAAATTTCGCCGGAAGTATTTGATGAAATCATCTACCCCCGGCTAGGATACAAAAACAAGAACATAATCGTTGGTCCAAGACACGGAGTGGACTTCGGAGTAGTAGACCTGGGAGACAAGGTAATGATACTAACAACCGACCCCGTGTTCGTAGTTCCCGAGTACGGGTGGGAGAGATCCGCATGGTTCGCGGTACATATTCTGGCAAGCGACGAAGCCGTTAGCGGAATAAAACCAACCTACATGTCAATCGACCTCAACCTTCCAATGGAGATGACAAAGGACGAACTCGAAAGGGTCTGGACCATAATCCACGAGGAGTGTGTCAAGCTCGGCATAGCCGTGGTCTGTGGCCACACCGGCCGCTACACGGGTTGCAGCTACCCCATGGTCGGAGGCGCAACGGTAATAGGCATAGGGCCAAAGGACAGTTACGTCACGCCAGAGATGGCGAAACCGGGTGACAAGGTGATCATCACAAAGGGACCCGCGATTGAAACCACGGGTATCTTCGCAACCCTGTTTCCTGAATTCCTTGAGGAAAAGTTCGGTAAGGAGTTCACGGAACGTGCCAAGAACGTGTTCTGGATGCAGTCCGTTGTCAAAGATGCTCTGGTTTCAGCTGGTGTGGGTGTCCGAGAAAACGGGGTGACCGCTATGCACGACGCCACCGAGTGCGGTATCTGGGGTGGACTCTACGAGATTTCACGAGCCAGTAGGGTTGGCATGGTAATAAACCAGGACGACATAATTGTGCTGGAAGAGGTGAAACTGGTCTGTGAGTATTTCTCCGAGCTAACGGGGGTGAACGTGGATCCCTTCAAAGCCATAAGTGAAGGAACCCTTCTTCTAACGGCCAGGCCAGAAAAGGCCAGAGAAATAGTTGCTGCGCTGGAATCCGAAAAAATTCCAGCGTCAATAGTGGGTGAGGTTGTACCCGAGGAGGAGGGGATAACTGTGATTAAGGGGGACGGTGAAGAGATGAAGCTCACCCACCCCCAGGAGGACCCCTTCTGGCCGGCCTTCTACAAGACTCTCGAGATAATTGAGGAGTGTTCAAAATAGTTAAAACCCTCCATCCCGCTTCTTATTTTGAAACTTATTGGATTGAAGAAAGGGAGGAACTCGTTTGGAGATTGACAATGTTTTAGGCAACCTTGTTAGGGCTGTCCAGATTCTTGAGGACTGTGAGGAGTTCTCGGATCTGATACCCGAGGTTAGGGTGAACCTAGTGATGGCTTTGCCGGACGCTAAATCGGAAAAGGATGTGGCAGCGATTCCTGGAAGAATAACAAAAGTCTTCAGAAAACCCGTCGCTGTTGGGCAACCCGCCCTTGGGGGCTCCTCACACATGGCTAGAGTCGTCCTTCAGGTAATGAAACACGATCCGTCTATGAGAGCTGCAATGAACATAAAGTACGATGACGAAATCATCAGAATACTACGAGAAGAAGGGTTGAATCCGGTTGTGGTTGACCGTAAGGAAGAGCCGCCTGAAATCAAGATGCAGGAAGGCAAAACCAGCGGTTGGTTGGTCGAAAAAGCCAGCGGTGAGGCGGGAGGTTTGCCGGGAGCAATATGTGATAAGGGAGACTTCGGAAAGGAGCCCCTCATACTTCTCTTCGGAAGAAACGCGGTCGAGGTAGCGCAAAAGGCAACAAAAATAGCGGAGAGATATGGTGGAAAATGAATTCCCTTCAAGCACAAAAACTGTTTTTAGTTCTCGCTTCTATAATTTTTAAGGGAGTTTTTCTAAATGTCGAAAGACGTATCCTTCTCGGATGAGGAGAGAGATAGATACTCCAGAAATATTGTTCTGGATTACATAGGGTTCGCCGGCCAGAAGAAACTCAAGGGTTCCAGGGTTCTCGTTGTTGGTGTGGGTGGAATAGGCTGTTACGCTGCTCTTCTCTTCGCCCAGATGGGTGTCGGCTCAATCCGCCTCGTGGACATGGATATTGTTGAGGTTTCGAATCTCCAGAGGCAGGGATTATACAACACGGAGCTTGTGAATTACCCGAAGGTTGAGGCGGCGAAGATTCAGCTTACAAAGTTGAACCCGGAAATTACCATAGAGGCCCTACCCTACTTTCTGGACGAGACCAACGTTATGAAACTCCTGGACGGTGTTGACGTTGTTGTTGATGGGCTCGACGCGATGGAGCCGAGATACGTTCTTAACAGAGCGTGCCATAAGCTGGGTGTCCCTTACGTTTTCGGGGCTGCGATCGAAACCTACGGCAACGTTCTCACAATAATCCCGGGGGAAACCGCCTGTTTGGAGTGCTTCTACGGAAACATTAGCGACGAAACGCTACCCTCATGTGGCCAGGTCGGAGTTTTCCCACCGGTTCCCTCAATTGTAGCGAACATCGAAGTGTCGGAGGCGGTGAGAATCCTCTTGGGAAAGTCTCCCAAGCTTGCGGGTACTCTGCTCGCCGTCGACATCTCGGATCTGTCTTTTGAGAAGATCCGCCTCCAGAAGGAGAAGTCGTGTAGTGTCTGCAGTCGGAGCCCGGATGAAATAGTCTTCAGGTCTAGAAGAAACGAAACAGGTGTTAAAGCGGTTTGCGGCAGAGCTCTCAAAAGCACCTACATAGTCTTGCCCGAGAGGGATTTAGACCTGGACTTTCAAAAACTGGTTGAAAATCTGGGTAGTTCTTACAAAGTAGTTCTGATGTCCGAGTTAGGTGTTGCTCTAACAGGT
>Ga0164310_10000593_pt1 | contig 19534 bp, 14 predicted proteins | sample GuaBasSedimGuay1_FD_121795 | JGI IMG/M metagenome (GOLD analysis project Ga0164310, IMG submission 121795) | Subseafloor sediment microbial communities from Guaymas Basin, Gulf of California, Mexico - Guay1, Core 4569-9, 0-3 cm | ecosystem: Environmental > Aquatic > Marine > Hydrothermal vents... | reverse complement strand
TCATTAAAGATCTCTCTCAGCAAAATCACTGTCGCCAAAAAATTGAAGCACTTTCGCAGGAAAACTTGTCGTTGTGTTATCAGTGCGGAGAATGCTCGGCAGGATGCCCTATTATTTCTTTTATGGATGTTTCCCCTAATCAAATAATACGAATGATTCAATTGGGACGGGAAGAAGAGGTATTAACTGCTCGTACACCCTGGCTATGTGCTTCTTGCATTACTTGCACTACTCGTTGTCCTAAAGAGGTCGATTTGGCTAAAGTAATGGATGCTGTGCGCCAATACGCAGCAATAAAAAAGATTGCAGTGCCGGAAAGGGAAACTACTCTGTTGCAGAAATTATTTATGAAAAATATTAAATCCTTTGGTCGCCAATTTGAATTGCTTTTGATTGGCAAGTTCAATCTTTTGTCAGGACATTTTTTTAAAGATGTCTTGCTGGGACCAGTTATGCTGAGAAAAGGTAAGTTGAAGCTGTTACCAACTTTCACAGATAATCTAAAACAGCTTAAACAAATCTTTGCTCGCGCAGAAGCAGAAGAGAAGATTGAAGAGACAACGGGTAAGCAATAATGCTGAGTCCATAATTGTCAAAAGGATGAATAGTCATGCGATTTGCCTACTATCCCGGTTGTAGTTTACATTCCACAGCGGTTGAATTTGATATTTCTACCAGGGCAGTTGCACCTCTGTTGGGAATCGAGTTGGTGGAAATCCCGAACTGGGTTTGCTGCGGAGCTTCTCCAACTCATCAACGAGATTCGATACTTTCTTATGCCTTGGCCGTAGCGAATTTCAATAAAGCGGAGCTTGTAAACGAACAAATAGGGGTTCAGTGTGCATCCTGTTACAACAACTTACGTCGTGCTCTATTTGAGCTCCATCACAGCGATGAAATTAAAAAGAAAGTAGAAAAAGTTGCTGGTCTGGATTTTGGGAACAATGTTCAGGTATTTCATCTTCTGGATGTTTTCCGTAATCAGATAGGATTGGAAGCTATTAAAGAGAAGGTAACCCATCCGCTCAAGGGTCTCAATGTGGCTGCCTATTACGGTTGCTTGTTAACTCGTCCACCCGAGGCAGTAGCCTTTGACGACCCGGAATGGCCAACCTCCATGGATGACATTTTACAAACCTGTGGGGCAACAATGGTCGATTGGCCCTACAAAACCGAATGCTGTGGTGCCAGTCTTGCTCTTTCTCGCACCGATGTAGTACAAAAACTGTCGCATGACATTCTAAAAATGGCCAAAACACATGGGGCGGATTGCATAGCTGTTGCTTGCCCACTATGTCATTCCAACCTCGATCTACGCCAAAAAAGTATCGAGAAAAAATTTGCCGAAAATCTTGAATTGCCTATCTTCTATTACACCCAGTTAATGGGATTGGCCTTTGGATTGTCAGGTAAGGAATTGGGATTAGACAAATTGATCGTTAACCCCTGGAAGTTGCTGGAAGAAAAAGGTATTGGAAGTAAAAAAAGCTAACCTTCTTAAACAGGATTGGCTTCCAGGGTTAAACTAAACAAAGGAACACCAACTATGGCCAGAATTGGCGTTTTTGTTTGTCATTGTGGTGAAAACATTGCAAGCGTAGTGGATTGTGAACGGGTGGCTAAAATCTCTGCTAGTCTTCCTGGAGTAACCTATGCTACCGATTACAAGTACATGTGTTCTGATCCCGGACAGGATCTGATTAAGAGTGCAATTGCTGAGCATAATCTTAATGGTGTAGTAGTAGCTGCTTGTTCACCTCATATGCATGAGACTACTTTTCGCAAAGCTGCTCAACAGGCAGGGTTGAATCCTTATCTTTGCGAAATGGCCAATATTCGTGAACATTGTTCCTGGGTACACGATGATCATGAAAAAGCTACTCAGAAAGCTATCGATTTGGTTCGTATTATGGTAGAGAAAGTGCGTCGGAATCATCCCCTTGAGCCAGTGCGGGTTTCGGTTACGAAACGAGCACTGGTTATTGGTGGCGGCATTGCAGGTATTCAGGCAGCACTGGACATGGCTAATGGTGGAATTGAAGTGGTATTGGTGGAAAAAGAACCCAGTATTGGGGGGCACATGGCGCAACTCTCCGAAACCTTTCCTACCCTCGACTGCTCCCAGTGCATTCTAACACCCAAGATGGTAGAAGTAGCTCAACATCCTAATATCAAATTGTACACTTATTCTGAAGTAGAAAATGTGAGCGGATTTGTGGGCAATTTTAAGGTGACTGTTCGGAAGAAAGCACGTTCGGTTAATATGGAATTGTGCAACGGATGTGGACTTTGTACCCAAAAGTGTCCTTCTCGTAAAATTCCTAATGAGTTTGATCGTGGTTTGAGCAATCGCTCGGCTATTTACATTCCTTTCCCTCAAGCGATTCCTAATAAACCCGTGATTGATCGTGACCATTGTATTCATTTCAAGACTGGCAAATGTGGCGTTTGTGAAAAGGTTTGTGGGACAAAAGCTATCGATTTTGATCAACAAGATGAACTGGTAAATGAAGAAGTTGGTGCTATTGTAGTTGCTACCGGATATGATCTTTACAATATCAGCATGGATCAGCCGAATGATAAGCTCGAAGGGTACGGAGAATATGGATATGGCAAGTACCCTGATGTCATCGATGGCTTACAATTCGAGCGGTTGCTTTCTGCTACCGGTCCCACAGGGGGAAAGATTCTTCGTCCCTCAGATGGAAAGGAGCCCAAGAACGTGGTGTTTATTAGCTGCGTCGGTTCGCGACACAATGCTAAAGGCATCACTTACTGTTCAAAGATTTGCTGTACTTACATCGCTAAACACGGCATGCTTTACAAACACAAGGTTCCCGATGGTAATGCTTACGTTTTTTATATGGATGTGCGAACCAGTGGTAAAAGGTTTGATGAATTTTGGCGTCGAGCAGTAGAAGAAGATGGGCTTGTGTACCTGCGGGGACGAGTATCGAAAATCTATGAGCAAGATGGTCATTTAATAGTAAAGGGGGCCGATACTTTAAGTGGTGTTGCGGTAGAAGTGGAAGCTGATTTAGTGGTTTTGGCAACTGCTATTGTACCGCAGCCAAATATTGAGAAGTTATTTCAGAACCTGGGGATTTCTTATGACGAATACAATTTCGTCACCGAAGCTCACCCGAAGCTACGACCAGTAGAAAGTTCTACTGCCGGTATTTTTCTTGCTGGTGCATGCCATAGTCCAAAGGATATTCCAGAGTCGGTAGCTCAGGCTTCAGCAGCAGCTTCTAAGGCTTTAATTTTGTTGTCAAAGCCAGAATTAGAACGTGAGCCTCTGGTAGCCAAAGTCAATGAAGCGACTTGCATCGGTTGTTTCTACTGTCTTCGGGCTTGTCCTGCAAAAGCGATTACCGAGAAGGAGATTAAGAATAGAGCCGGAGAGGTGTTACGCAAGGTCTCAGAGGTTAATCCCTCTGTCTGTACCGGTTGTGGCACATGCGTGTCGGTGTGCTTTTCTAATTCTATTGATCTAGAAGGTTTTACTGACGAGCAGATCTATGCCGAAATCAATTCGGTAATTGAACGGATGTCAGTAATTCAGCAGTGAAGAAAAGATTAGAAATTAATGGAACTGTTTTCTAACCACGAGGTTTGGTAATGAGTGAGGCTGATCAAGGATTTGAACCCCATATTGTAGCCTTCATTTGTAACTGGTGTACGTATGCTGGTGCTGATCTGGCAGGTACTAGTCGGATGCAATATCAGCCTAATGTTCGGGTGATTAGAATCCCTTGCACAGGCCGTATGGATCCGCTTTTTGTTCTCAAAGCCTTTGAACGCGGCGCAGATGGAGTATTGATTTCTGGCTGTCACCCAGGCGATTGTCATTATGGTGAAGGCAATTACCACGCTCGACGCAAGTTTGCTATTTTTCGCAAACTACTGGAGTTTGTAGGAATTGACTTAGCCCGAATACAGTTTTCCTGGATTTCAGCGGCTGAAGGTGGCAAGTGGGTAAGTGTAATAGAGGATTTCACTAACAGAGTGCGAGCCTTGGGTCCTTACCGTGCTTATCAGGAGATCAGTCTATGAATGATGAACGTACGCTGAAGATTCGTGAAATAGCTAAGGAACTTTTGAGTAAAGGCGAAATAGCTGTGTTTATTGGCTATGGGAAAGGAACTTATAACGGGAAAGCGCGTCCGATTTTTGTCCGAACACCAGAAGAAGCAGACAAGCTAATTTTTGATTCTACCTGCAGTAATAATCTGGTGACTTATTTAAAATTTCCCGTGGTTCGTGATGAAGGTGTTGTGGGTATTGTGGTTAAAGGATGTGACGCGAAGGCGCTGGTGGGGCTAATTCGAGAGTCACAGCTTATGCGGGAACAAGTCAGGATTGTTGCTGTAACTTGCGAAGGTGTTGTGGCTGATGATGGTCAATTACAGCTCAGATGTCAATATTGTGATGTGGCAAATCCCACATTTTATGACTTTCTGGTGGGGAGCCCTGTAGAGGATCAAAAGCCGAGAGATTTCAGTGGGTTATTGGAAAAGTACGAAACGATGAGCGTTGAGGAAAGGTGGGAATTCTGGCAAAGTCAGTTCGAGAAGTGTATCAGATGCTATGCCTGCCGTCAGGCCTGTCCTCTTTGCTATTGCACTCGTTGTATTGTTGAAAAAAACCAGCCCCAATGGATCGAAACTTCTTCGCATTTGCGGGGAAATTTTGCCTGGAACATTATTCGGGCTTTTCATTTGGCAGGACGTTGTGCTGGTTGTGGGGCCTGCGAGGATGCATGTCCAGTGGATATTCCTCTTATGTTATTGAATTACAAACTGGAAAAAGAAATATGGGATTACTTTCATTATCGTGTTGACCTTGATCCCGAGTCTGTACCACCGTTTACTACCTTCAAAACTGATGATAGGGGGGAATTTATCCTTTAAATATGGAATATTTCCATCTCGAGAAATTGCTTGACATGTTGGGAAAATATTTTTATATTACACTCGAACATAGTATCTTCGGGGCGAGGTGCAAGCCCTCACCGGCGGTGAAAGCCCGCGAGTTCTGTTGTGGCAACAGAACAGATCCGGTGAAATCCCGGAGCCGACGGTGATAGTCCGGATAGGAGAAGATACTAAAACTACACTACAGCCCCGAAGGTGTCCCCTTGGGGCTTTATTCTATCTCTACTTGGACAAAAATTATTGTGGTTTGTGACCTTGACAACACAGGTAGATGATCTCAGTTACATTCGGAAAACTTTCCAACTGGCCAAGAAAGGAGCAGGATTTACCTCTCCAAATCCGCTGGTTGGGGCAGTGGTGGTGAAAGATGGGCAGATTGTTGCTACTGGTTATCATCGCCGATTTGGTGGACCTCATGCTGAAATTTTTGCGCTTGACAAAGCTGGTAGAGATGCTAAAGGTGCTACCCTATATGTGAATTTAGAACCATGTGCTCATTACGGTAAAACTCCACCTTGTGTAGATCGAATTATCTCCTCGGGTGTTCGTCGCGTGGTGATTAGCACAATAGACCCTAATCCTTTGGTTAATGGGAAAGGCATAGAAAAATTACGCCAAGCAGGAATTCAAGTAACTGTTGGAGTGGGCGAAGAAGAGGGATTACGACTGAATGAGGTTTATTGTAAATACATCTCCACTGGGTTCCCTTTTGTGGTATTGAAAATTGCGCAGTCTCTGGACGGTAAAATCGCTACTTGCAACGGTAACTCCAAGTGGATTACCTCTGAACAGTCGCGTCGAATGGTGCATCGTCTTCGTGCTCAGTACGATGCTGTTTTGGTAGGAGCCAATACGGTCATTTGTGATAATCCGCAGTTGAATGTTCGTTTGGTACCGGGCCGTGCACCAAAACGAATCATTCTGGACAGTCAGTTGAATATCCCTACCGACGCTGTAGTACTAAATGATGAATGGGCAGAGCAGACTTATGTATTTTGCTGTGTGGACAATCCAGATAAAGCTGCTGCTATTAGTCAGAAAGGGGGTAAGGTTGTGCGACTTCCAGCCAAGGCAGATGGTCTGCTTGAAATCAGTGATGTTCTAAAGTGGCTGGGTAAAATTGGAATTGCTTCTGTCATGGTGGAAGGAGGACATCAGGTTTTTACTGAATTTTTGCGTTCTGGCTTGGTGGACAAAATTTTTCTCTTTGTAGCTCCTATTTTTATTGGCAAGGGGCTTGAAGTGTTTGGCGATTTAGGTGTGGAGAAAATCGACCAGTCTTTGCGAATAAATCGTTATCGAATCCGTCGAGTTAGAGAGGATTTTTTGGTAGAAGGTTATGTATCGGGAAAAATCTGTTAAAGATTTTTAGCTTTCGCTCTTGTTAGTTCAAGATAACCAACAACTTAAAACCGCTACCATTAACGGTACCATCAAATGTTCACTGGACTTATTCAAGATATTGGCAAGGTAACAAATGTTAAGCCTGTCGGGAGAGGACGCCAAGTGGAGATTTTCTCTCCAAAGTTAGGGAGTAGGCTAAATGTGGGTGACAGTGTTGCAGTAGATGGTGCCTGTTTAACGGTAGTGAAGCAGCAAGAGCAAAGTTTTCTGGTGGATGTTGTCGAGGAAACTTTACAGAAAACTACTTTGGCAAATTTACAACCTACAATGTTGTGCAATTTAGAATTACCGCTTGCAGCTGGTGACCATTTTGGTGGCCATTTTGTTCAAGGTCATGTGGACGGTGTGGGCAAAATCATCAAATTCTATCCACAAACCTATGAATATTGGCTGACAGTGCAAGTTCCTGCTGATTTGCTTCGATTTGTGGTTAATAAAGGTTCTATCTCCATTGATGGAATTAGTCTTACAGTGGCTCTTGTGGAAAACAATGAAGTCTCAATTTCTGTTATTCCTTATACCTACACTCACACTACTCTTCAATTCAAAAAAGTAGGTGATATGGTGAACATTGAAGTAGATGTGTTAGCCAAATATGTTGAGAGATTATTAGCAACCCGTGGTTTGACTAAACCAGAAATTACCGAAGATTGGCTACGTGATTTAGGGTATTGACTGAGTCTTTGGTTAGTAATTAATGTGGTATTTTTAAATTAAGTAGGTCTAATATTCGAACTATGGTGAAACATGTCCGAGTTTGATCGTATCGAAGATGCTATCAATAGTTTTCGCGATGGTGAAATTTTAATAGTGGTCGACGATGAGAATCGTGAAAATGAGGGGGATTTTATCATGGCTGCCGAGAAAGTTACGGCAGAAAAAATTAATTTTATGGCTAAACATGGGCGGGGGTTGATCTGTGTGGCGATGACTCCCGAACGGTTAAATGAATTGGACTTGCAGCCAATGGTTGTTGAAAATACTGCCCATTTAGGCACCTCCTTTACCGTGTCTGTAGATGCCAAGTACAATATTACTACTGGGATTTCTGCTTTTGACCGTGCAGAAACTATTCGTGTTCTTATCGATCCTAAAACCAAGCCCGGCGATTTAGTACGACCAGGGCACATTTTCCCTCTAAGGGCTAAACCGGGTGGCGTATTGCGACGTGCAGGTCATACCGAAGCAGTAGTAGACTTGGCACGTTTGGCCGGGCTCTATCCTGCTGGAGTGTTGTGCGAAATTATGGATGAAGACGGCCATATGGCACGTGTACCAAAACTTTTGGAAATAGCTAACAAATTCAACCTACGGATTATTACCATCCGCGATCTCATCGAATATCGGCGCCGTAATGAAAAATTGGTACACAGAATCGCTACTACCCAATTACCAACTCGTTTTGGTGAGTTCGTTTTGCATATCTATGAAAGTGATATTGATGAATATCATCATATGGCATTAGTAAAGGGACAAATTAAACCAGAGCACCCAGTACTGGTACGAGTGCATTCACAATGCCTTACTGGTGACGTGTTTCACTCGTTACGTTGTGATTGTGGCGAACAACTTGAATATGCTTTGCAGAGAATTACTGATGAAGGTGAAGGTGTTTTACTGTACATGCGTCAAGAAGGGCGCGGCATTGGCCTGGCTAATAAAATACGCGCTTACCATTTGCAGGATCTAGGAAAAGATACGGTGGAAGCTAATGAGGCATTGGGGTTTGGGCCTGATTTGCGTGATTATGGAATCGGTGCTCAAATTCTCTTTGATCTTGGAGTACGTAAAATTCGGCTGATGACTAATAACCCTCAAAAAAGAGTAGGACTGGCTGGATATGGTCTGGAAATTGTTGAACGAATACCTATTGAAATTGCTCCTAACAAGTACAACCAACGGTACTTGCTCACCAAGCGGGATAAATTAGGCCATTTAATTTTGACCGGAGTAAAATTAAATTCTGAAAAATGAGGAGGAGAAATGCCAAAATTTCTTGAAGGACAGCTTAAAGCCGATGGGAAACGATTTGGTCTGGTAGCCAGTCGGTTTAATGAGTTAGTGGTAAAAAAGTTGGTAGAAGGCGCAGTTGATTGTATTGTGCGACATGGTGGTGCTGATAAAGATATCGATGTTGCCTGGGTTCCAGGCTCCTTTGAGATCCCTGCTGTTGCTAATCGTATGGTGCAAAGTGGAAAATATGATGCTGTGATCTGTTTAGGAGCTGTATTGCGCGGAGCAACTCCTCACTTCGACTATATTGCCTCTGAAGTTACGAAGGGTATCGGCCGAATTGCATTGCAATCTCCTGTACCCACTGTTTATGGAATTATTACCGCTGACACCCTGGAACAAGCTCTGGAACGCGCCGGTACCAAGATGGGCAACAAAGGTTGGGACGCTGCACTTTCAGCTATCGAAATGATAAACTTATTTCAGAAAATTTAACCGAAAACACTAATGAAATTTACCAATGTCGAACACAAAATTCTTCAGCATACTTGCCCTTTAGTTTTGCGGATTACAGCTTGCCTTTCAATTGTAATCATATTTTTTGCTGTTTTTTCTACTCCACTTAGGGCCGAAATGTGGGAATGGAAAACTTTTACCAACAAAAGCCATATTCGCGATCTATTGGTTACTGATGGTGCTGTTTGGTGCGCCACCAATGGCGGAGTGGCTAAACTGGATTTGTTGTCTCTGCAATGGCAAACTTTCACTAATACCGAAGGACTCTCTCATAATGATGTCACCCAATTGGTGAAGGATCAACAAGGACGATTGTGGTTGGGGTTTAAAACTGGATATCTTAATGTTTACAACCCCGCTGCAAATAGCTGGAAAGTAATCGATGATTTTGTCTCCCATACTATCTATGCTCTGGCAATTCATGGTGACAGCTTGTTTGTAGGATTGGATATAGGAGTTAGTTTGTTTTTAATCAATAAATGGGAGGTGAAAGAGACATACAAAAATTTGGGCGATTTCCCTGTCGAAATTCCTGTGAATACTATTGAAATCCAGTATCCATATATTTGGGTAGGCACAAATTTGGGTTTGGCAAAGTCAGATTTGCGCTATGTTAATTTGATGGCACCACAAAGCTGGCAAAATTACACTACTATTGACGGTTTACCAAGTAATGAAATTATCTCTCTTGCTGGTATCGATTCTTTGCTCTACGTTGGAACAAGCAAGGGATGTGTTGTGTTTGATGGTGCTAACTGGCGAACTGCTGGCAGCGGTTTACCAGCATCACCAATTATCCAGTTGTTTGTTTACAATGGGACCGTGTATGCAGCAACTACTAACAGAATTTATGAATTGACCTCTGAAGACACTTGGATAATTATTAAAGGTGGGTTCAAGAAGATTAACGCATTTGCAGTAGCCAACTTTAATGACTCGGAAAAAATATTTTGGGTGGGAACAGATGGGGATGGCTTGTATTCCTTTACTTCAGGAACAGAGCAAGTTCAAAATTATCTGCCTGATGGTCCCAATGGCAACAGCTTTAAGGATATGACAGTAGATCATGACGGCAATCTCTGGTGCGCTTCGGCGGCTGTTAATGGTAGGGGCTTTTACCGTTGGGATGGTTCACACTGGACTAATTACAGTCGAGAAAAAAACAACATCCCATCGGATAATGCTACCAGCATTGCCGTTGATTTTGCTAATAATCTCTGGGTTGGTACCTGGGGGGGAGGAGTGATTTGGCGGAGCCCTGATGATGAGCTGCGATTTTACAATGCCCATACAGGACATTTGGCTGGTATTGCCAGCGATACCAATTATGCCGTGATAAGTGATATTGCTGTTGATCATAATGGTGTGGTCTGGATGTTAAATTACGGCAGTCGTAGCGGTAAGGCGCTTGTGGCTGTTAATGTTGTAGATGCAGATACACAGTGGGTATATTTCTCTGATTCAGACGGAATTATTACTAATCAACTACGCCGTATTTTTGTAGATCATCAAAATCGCAAATGGATTGGAACTGAATTCGAAGCTAGCAGTGAGGTCAAAGGTATCATCATCTATGATGATCATAATACCCCTATGGACAAATCTGATGATGAAGTGTTTTATCTCACTACCAATGAGGGTTTAGAAAGCAATGCTGTTAAAGCGATGGCTGAAGATAGCTATGGTATCGTGTGGATTTGTACATTAGATGGTTTGAATTACTACCTGGACGGCACGATTGGAACACGATATGGCTTGCTTACCAATGATGTTCGTAGCATTGCAGTGGATTGTCAGGACAATAAATGGATTGCTACCAGTTCGGGAGTCAATATTCTTGATGCAGATGGTTACCGTTGGAGATACTACACCACTTCCAACAGCCCTTTGGTTAGCGATGATGTTACCAGCATAGCCATTGATGGGCGTTCTGGTTATGTTTACATCGGTACAAGCGCTGGGCTTTCGCGATTGGAAACTCCTTACATTGCTCCTGAGTCTAATCTGAGTCAGCTCAAGGTCTATCCCAATCCATTTGAAATTCCTAACCCTCAAACCCCTCTTAAAATCGACAATCTGGCTGCTCAGGTCTCGGTGAATATTTACACCCCTTCTGGATTTTTGGTCAAAAATATTCCTCAGGAGCAAATCTTGGGGGCTCGAATTGTCTGGGATGGCCGGAATGATCGTGGAGATTTTGTCGCCAGTGGCGTTTATTTAATAGTAGCAACTACTCCTGATGGAAGTACTAACGTAACAAAAGTAGCTGTAATTCACAGGTAAAAGAAAGTATGCTTAGAAGTTTATACATCAAGAATTTTGCCTTGTTCGAGGAGATAGAAATTAACTTCACCCCTGGTCTTAATGTGATCACAGGTGAAACCGGCGCTGGAAAGTCGTTGATTATCGATGCTCTCAATTCGATTCTGGGCGATCGTGTCGATCCGGAAATGTTACGCAGCGGTGCTTCTAAAGCTGTCATCGAAGGGGTATTTTGCTCCTCAAAGCTTAAGCTGGATGATTTCTTTGCTTCTGCGCAAATAGAAGATCAAACTGACGAACTGGTGTTGAGGAAAGAATTAAGCCTTTCTGGGCGGTCGCGTTCGTTTATCAATGAAAATTTAGTGGCTAATCAAATACTGAAAGAGCTGGGGGAAATGTTGGTTGATTTACACGGTCAACATGAACATCAATCCTTATTAAAAACTGAAAAACATATTAATTATCTGGATGCGTTTGGCGATTTGCAATTGCAAGTGGCAGAAGTGACACAAAGTTATCAACGAATTAAAGAGTTAGCTCAAAAGCTAAACCGACTACAAGAGCAAGCGCGCACGTTGCGCGAAAAACACGATTTTTTGAAATTTCAACTTCAGGAGATCGAACAGGTTAATCCACAACCTGATGAAGATTTAGAATTAGAGCGGGAAGAAAAATTATTGGCTAATAGTGAAAAACTGTTCGAGTACTGTGAGCACGCCTATCAATTACTCTATGAAGGCGAGCAAGCGATTGTTGATAAATTGGCAACCGTAAGCTCGTTGCTAACTGAGTTAGCAGAGATTGATGAACAATTTCGAGAGCAGATTGATGTGATTGAAGCTACAAGCGTAAATGTAGAAGAGGTTGCTAAATTCCTGCAGCAATACCGCTCGGCTATTGAATTTAATCCTATGCGGTTAGAAGAAATACGGTTACGTTTGAGTCAATTGGCTCACTTGAGAAAGAAATTTGGGGGGCCATTAGATTTTATTTTGGCAGAAGCTCAAAGAATTAGAGATGATTTAACCAAAGTAGAAAATGTCGATGAAGAAATTGAGGAACTGAAATTACAACTTGATAATGAGAAAGAAAAATTTTGTAAGCTTTGTCTAAAACTTTCCCGAATGCGTCAGGAGATTGCTCCCAAATTAGAAAAAGCTATCGAGTCTGTTTTGAACTCTCTGGGGATGAGCAAGGCAAGATTTAAGGTGCAAATTGAACAAAGGGAGCAATCCGATGGTTGGGTAGTCAGTGATGGACGAACTTATGCGGCTACTGCCAAAGGATGCGATTTTGTAGAATTTCTAATCTCTCCCAATCTTGGTGAACCACTTAAACCACTGGTTAAGATTGCCTCCGGCGGGGAAATCTCACGGATTATGTTGGCAATTAAATCCATCTTGGCAGAGAAAGACCAAATTCCTGTTCTGGTGTTTGATGAGATCGACATCGGGATTTCTGGTCGAGTTGCTCAGGCGGTAGGATATCGACTCAAAGAATTGGCCAAAACGCATCAGATTATCTGCATCACCCATTTACCTCAGATTGCCAGTTTAGGTGATGTCCATTTTGCAGTGGAAAAAGTCACTCATGACAATCGAACAACTACGGTGGTGAAAAAGCTAACCCAGGATGAACGCATTGTTGAAATCGCTAAATTAATTGGTGGCAAGAAAGTCACTGAGGTTAATCTCAAAAGCGCTGAAGAATTGTTGAAGAATACTTAAGCAAGAACGACTGAATTTATTTATTACGCCAATGGACAAATTAGTAATAATAGGTGGGAGGAAACTCTCCGGTTGTGTCAAGATCAGTGGGGCGAAGAATGCTGCCCTTCCAGTAATGGCGGCTACTTTACTATCGCCCGGTCAGTACATTTTCCATAACGTACCAGAATTGCGTGATGTGCGCACCATGTCGCGTTTGCTCAGCACAATTGGCGCGAATGTTGAGCAACAGGGCAACGAGTTGCGTATCGATTCCAGCAATTACAGTTCTTTTGAAGCACCTTATGAATTGGTGAAAACCATGCGTGCTTCGATCTACGTATTGGGTCCACTGCTGGCGCGCAATGGTTTTGCCCGGGTGTCGCTACCAGGAGGATGTGCATGGGGACCGCGGCCGGTTAATTTTCATCTGGAAGGTTTGTGTAAAATGGGGGCTAAGATTACCCTGGAACAAGGTTACATTGTGGCAAGGGCAAAGCGCCTGAAAGGTGCTTTTATTAATTTTGATATTCCCAGTGTTGGCGCTACTGGTAATCTGATGATGGCTGCTACCCTGGCTGAAGGGAAGACAATCATCGAAAACGCTGCTAAAGAGCCTGATATTGTTAATCTGGCAAATGTTCTACTAAAAATGGGTGCCCATATCAAAGGAGTAGGCACGGAGCGCATTGAGATCGATGGGGTTGAAGAACTCTACCCGGCAGAAGCTACCATAATTCCTGACCGGATTGAAACAGCTACTTTCCTGATTGCTGGTGCTATTACCGGAGGCAAAGTGACTGTCGAGAATGTCAACCCTGATCATGTGACTGCAGTGCTGGCAAAATTACAAGATGCTGGCCTGGAAATCAAAATCGAACCAGAGAAGATTCACCTGCGTTCTATGGGTAAGCTTAAATCTGTAAACGTCACTACTGCTGTCTATCCCGGGTTTCCTACTGATGTACAGGCTCAATGGATGGCATTGATGTGTGTAGCAAATGGAGTAAGTGTTATTACTGATACTATTTATCCGGATCGTTTTACTCATGTAGCGGAGTTGCAGCGTCTGGGTGCTGATATTAAAATGGACGGCAATGTGGCGGCAGTTAAGGGAGTACCTAAGTTATTGGGTGCTACCGTAATGTCTACTGATTTACGAGCTAGCGCTTCTTTAATTTTAGCTGGGCTGGTGGCAGAAGGTCGTACTGATGTGTTGCGTGTCTATCATATTGATCGCGGCTATGAGAAAATTGAGGAAAAATTAAAAACCCTGGGGGCAGAAATTCGGCGCGAAGAGGGACCTCTGTAGTGCTATTCTGAACAATCAATCTTGGTTTGTTTGCTAAACAAATCAAAAATCATCCTCTACTTAGAGAAATAGATTGAAATATTAAAAATATTTCATTAAATTTGTGTAGTTAGTTTCTGTCGCAAGAAGAAATCAAAAAATATTTTTAACCTGGTGTGAGAGTGAACTCAGTTCAAGAAAACAATTTAAATTACCTAATATTAAACTCTACACGGCAATATGCTTCTAATATTGCCCTGAGTTTTGGTTCCGATTCTGTGAGTTATCAGCATCTCTATGAAACAATATGTCGGTTAGCGCAAGGTTTACATCAGTTAGGAATTCGCAAAGGTGATCGAGTAGCAGTGATGTTGCCCAACATCCCTCAATTTCCCATTTCTTATTACGCTATTTTGAAGATCGGAGCTATTTGCGTACCGATCAATATCATGTCGAAGGCAAAAGAAATTCATTATCTGTTGGGTGACTCAGAGAGCAAAGCCATTATCTTGTGGGAAAGCTTTTTGCCAGAGGTGATTAAAGCAGTGGCGGGGTTAGATTCCTGTAACCATATTATCACTCTGGGAGAAAAATTAGTAGACGATGTAATCAATTTGACTGAATTGATTGCCAGCTCTTCTGCATTGGACGAAGCAGTTCCAGTATTACCTGAAGACACTGCAGTAATCTTGTACACAGCAGGGACCACCGGTTATTCCAAAGGAGCTGAGTTAACCCATCGAAATCTTAGTTTTAATGCATTAGCTTGTGCCGAGATTGCTAAATCGGGTCCTAGTGATGTTATTTTAGGTGTGCTGCCTTTTTATCATTCTTTTGGTCAAACGGTAGTAATGAATGCCGGATTAATTTCTGGGGCGCGCATCGTATTGCTGTCTAATTTTGAGCCAGATGCTGTCTTCAAAGTAATTAAAGATGAAGGTGTGACGATATTTGCTTCTGTGCCAACAATGCTTCGTATGCTACTTGATGCCAGCGTTGATAAGGTGGATTTTTCCTCAATAAAATACTGCCTTTGCGGCGGTGCTAAATTAGAAACAAGTCTAATGCAAGCTTTTGAAGAAAAGTTCGGTATTCTTATTAACGAAGGCTACGGATTGACCGAGACATCACCGGTAGTATCGTTCAATCCATTTGGATTTGGGAGAAAACCAGGTTCCGTGGGAGTTCCCCTTAAAGGAGTGAACGTTAAGGTGGTGGATGAAAATGGTAAAGAACTCCCACCTAACAAAGAGGGTGAAATAATTGTCAGTGGCCCTAATGTGATGAAAGGTTATTTGAATCGTCCCGAGGCTACTAAAGAAGTCTTAAAACAAGATTGGTTCTACACTGGAGATATTGGCAAAATTGACGAGGATGGCTATATTTACATTTTGGATCGAAAAAAAGATTTGATAATCAAAGGAGGATTTAACGTTTATCCCCGTGAAGTTGAAGAACTGTTGTTATATCATCCTAAGGTTAAGGAAGTTGCTGTTATCGGAGTGCCAGATTCGATTCAAGGCGAGGAAGTAAAGGCATACGTCGTTTTAAAAGATGGAAAACGGGCGTCAAAAGATGAAATTATTAACTACTGTCAGGAACATATGGCTTTGTACAAATGTCCTAAATATGTCGTATTTTTGAGACAACTTCCCAAATCTCCTGCAGGACGTGTTCTAAAACGAAGATTAAAGGCGTTTACCGCTGCAGAAGAAACTTAAAGAAGTTAATCGCTAAATTCGCTGCACTCGTTTAGCGGCAGTTTAACTTTCACTACTTGCAATAAATCAAGAAAAAATAAACAAAATTATTGTCTAACAACTCAGTTCAGCGGGCGCTAACGTACCGCCGATTTCTATGTTTAATCTATGGAGGTTACAGTGAAAGAATATTCCATTGACAAACTGCGAAATGTGAGTTTGATTTCACATGGGGGAGCAGGAAAGACCTCTCTTGTGGAGGCTATGCTGTTCAATGCTGGTGAAACTAACCGTTTGGGAAGAGTAGACGATGGTACTACCATGTCCGATTATCATCCCGATGAAATTGAACGGAAGATCTCTATTACTACATCCATACTAAATTTTCCCTGGAAAGACTGTAAAGTGAATATCTTAGATACCCCCGGTTATTCTGATTTTTTGGGTGAAGTAAGGGGTGCACTTCGAGTGACAGAAATGGCTGTGGTGGTGATTGATGTAATTGCTGGTATTGAAGTTGGCACTGAGCAAGTGTGGAAGTTTGCTGAACAGGAAGACGTAGCACGCGTTTTTTTTATTAATCGTTTAGACAAAGAACATGCTAATTTCGATAAAGTGATGGATATGTTAACAAGTCGTTTTGGCCCAAATGTAATCCCACTTGTAATCCCAGTGAACGAAGGTGTGGGGTTTGATTCTGTCGTAGATTTAGTGAAGATGAAACTGCTAAAGTATGAAAAAGGCGGTACTGGTAAGACAAGCGAAAGCGAAATTCCAGCAGATTTGAAATCGAAAGCAGAACAATGGCGAACAAAAGCTATCGAAGCTGCTGCAGAGAGCGATGATGCTATTTTGGAAGACTATTTTGAAAATGGTACCCTGACTGATGAACAATTTAAGACTGGGCTTCGCAAAGGAATTTTGGCAGGTACTATTTTTCCTGTGTTGTGTGGTTCAGCTTATGAAAACATAGGGGTGAAAGAGTTAAATGATTTTCTGGTAGAGTTTGCCCCTTCCCCGGATTCAAAAGGCGAAATAAAAGGTAAAAATCCTGATTCGAATGCAGAAGTTACTCTTAAACCTTCTGAAAATGAGACCCTTGCTACTTTGGTATTTAAGACTGAATCTGAACCCCATGTAGGGGAATTCTCCTTTTTCCGAGTCTATTCTGGAGTATTGCGCACCGGCGATGAGGTGTTAAACGTCAATCAGAAGACGATAGAGAAGATTGGACAAATTTATGCCATCAATGGGAAAAATCGTAGAGAAATTGGCTATGTCAAGGCTGGCGACATTGCTGCAGTGGTGAAGATGAAGAATACCCACACCGGTGATACACTAACTGATAGGCGCAATCCAGTTATTTTGCCAAGCATAGAATTTCCGGAACCTGTAATTCGGGTAGCGGTGGAGCCGAAATCGAAAGGCGATGAGGAGAAGATCTCTAATGGCTTGCAAGCACTTCACGAGGAAGACCCCACGTTTGTAATGCATTACGATCCTGAGCTACGACAGACAATTATTGCTGGGCAAGGCGAGTTACATCTGGCGATTGTAATCCAGCGTTTAAAGAACAAATTTGGGGTTGATGTAAACTTAGTAGAGCCGAAGATTCCCTATCAAGAGACAATCAAGGGAACTGCCGAAGTTCAAGGTAAGTACAAACGTCAATCTGGTGGTCGTGGGCAATATGGGGATGTGTGGATTCGTTTGGAACCGTTGCCTCGGGGTGCAGGCTTTGAATTTGTGGATGCTATTGTCGGTGGGGTTGTACCGTCTAAATACATTCCGGCAGTGGAGAAGGGTATTCGAGAAGCTATGGATGAAGGCATCCTGGCAGGTTATCCGGTGAGAGATGTAAAGGTCACATTGTATGATGGCTCTTATCATTCAGTAGACTCTTCTGATCTGGCTTTCAAAATTGCTGGTTCGATGGCATTCAAAAAAGCTTTTATGCAAGCAAAACCAGTATTGTTAGAACCAATCTACGATGTTGAAGTACGAGTGCCAGAGGAGTTTCTTGGGGATGTTATGGGTGACCTTTCCAGTCGTCGAGGTAAGATTCTGGGGATTGATGCTGAAGGCCCATTTCAAGTTATTCGAGCTAAAGTTCCTTTGGCAGAGTTGTACAAATATTCCACGGCGCTGCGTTCTTTAACTCAAGGACGTGGTATTCATCGACGTAGTTTCTCCCACTACGAAGAAGTCCCATCGGAGATTGCCGAAAAGATTATTGCCGAAGCTCAAAAGAAAAAAGAAGAGGAGAAATAGGATTGGATTGCAAAGGTAAAATGGAGTATTTGTGGGCCCCCTGGCGCATGGAGTACATCAAGATTGCTAATGAACAAAGCGACAGAGAATGTCCATTTTGTGTGAAACCAGCTGAGTCGCTGAAAAAAGATAAAGAAAATCTCATTCTTTTTAGGGGAGAAAAAGGGTTCATTATGATGAATAAATTTCCTTACAATGGAGGCCATTTGTTGGTGTTGCCTTATCGTCATGTGAAGGATATTAGTGCTTTGAACCCTGAAGAACGTATTGAGTTAATGAACCTGCTTGACAAATCGATCCAGGTACTCCAGAAGGCGTTCAAACCCCATGGATTCAACATTGGGATGAATCTGGGGCGTGTTGCTGGAGCAGGAATTGCTGACCATTTACACTTTCATGTGGTTCCCCGCTGGAATGGCGACACTAATTTCATGCCACTTATTAGTAACACTAAGGTAATTTCCAGTGGATTGGAAGAAACCTGGGAAACTCTCCGAGCTAATTTGTAGAAATCAAGATGTGGCCATAAGATGTCGGTTGTCAAATATGCCCGGTGTTTTTTGAATGGCAAATTTAACAGCTATTTAGTGGATAAACCAGGGTGGAGGTAAAGTCAAGGAACGTTTTTCCAGGCAGAAAGACTATTCTCCATCCCTCTTTTTAGTCTGGTTCCAAATTTTGTCCATCTCCTCCAGACTGACAGTTTGGGGCGATTTGCCTTGAAGCTGGAGTTGTTTTTCTACCTCTTGAAAGCGTTGGGTGAACTTACGGATAGTATGTCGTAACGCATCCTCTGGGTTGACGGAAAGAAAGCGGGAGAGATTTACCAAAGAAAATAGCAAATCACCAAACTCGTTTTCCACAGCATCAGGTTGGTTTTTTTGAATAGCTTCTTTTAATTCGTCCATTTCTTCTTCAACTTTTTTCCATACGTCGCTGATATTATCCCAATCGAACCCTACTTGTGCTGCTTTTGACTGTAAACGCCATGCTCGAAGTAGTGCCGAGAGATTTTTGGGAACCCCTTCCAGAATTGATGCTCGCCCTTCGGTTTTTTTTAGTCGTTCCCAGTTTTTAGTTTGTTCAGCTGCAGTTTTGATTACAGCGTCGCCAAAAACATGTGGATGCCGACGAATTAATTTGTCAATGATAGATTCAATTACGTCATTAATATTAAAATGATGATTCTCCTCAGCAATTTGGGCGTGGAAAATAATCTGTAGTAAAAGATCCCCCAATTCCTGTTTCAGGTCTTCCATGTCTTCAGTATCGATTGCTTCCAATACCTCATAAGTTTCTTCCACCAAATACGGTCGGAGCGAAGCGTGGGTTTGTTCTTTGTCCCAGGGACATCCGTTCTCTCCCCGTAGCTTGCGCATAATTGCTACCAGTTTCTCAAATTTTTTTCCTGTCAATTTTGCTCTCCTTTCTCTTGTTTTCATAAAGTTAATAAATTTTTCGCCCAAAGTAAATGCAAAAAATTCTTGATTATTA
>Ga0164310_10000592_pt1 | contig 19559 bp, 23 predicted proteins | sample GuaBasSedimGuay1_FD_121795 | JGI IMG/M metagenome (GOLD analysis project Ga0164310, IMG submission 121795) | Subseafloor sediment microbial communities from Guaymas Basin, Gulf of California, Mexico - Guay1, Core 4569-9, 0-3 cm | ecosystem: Environmental > Aquatic > Marine > Hydrothermal vents... | reverse complement strand
TTAAAAACAAAACATTTAAAAACAACATATTAATTTTTAGTGAGGGGAGGGTTTTTAAAAGGTGCCTCCACGTCTTTTTCCTACCCTCCCCAATGTTTTTATAATTTGGCTTTTTTCAAAAGCATGTATAAAATCATTGAGCACACTGCCGATGTAGGCATAGAAGCTCATGGGAAAACTTTGGAAGAGGCATTTGAAGAGGCTGCCAAAGGGATGTTTGCAATAATAACAGATGGAAGTAAAATAGAAGGCAAAGTAAAAAGAAAAATCGAAATTCCATTTGATAGAGACGAGGAAATTCTACTTGTTGACTGGCTTAACGAATTGTTATACATTCATGATGTTGAAGGCCTAGTATTTGGAGAATTTGATGTGAAAATAAATGATAAGTTGGTTGGCTATGCTTATGGAGAGAAATATGACAGACAAAAACACGGATATGGAATGGATATCAAGGCAGTAACATATCACATGCTCGAGATAAAAAGAAATAAAAAAGGAGTAACCATTAAAGTATTATTTGATATATAAGGTGATTGAAAATGTGGAGTGGTCCATTAAATAAGATAGGAGAGTACAGATACGAGATACCAAAAACATACAGAGGGATAAATGGTAATCTGAAAATGAGGGTCCCTGCCTTAATTTATGCAAGCGAGGAGATGCTTCCAGCAATAAGAAAGGATAATGCTCCGGAGCAAGCAGCAAATGTTGCAACATTGCCAGGTATAGTTGGCAGGTCTCTTGCGATGCCGGACATACACTGGGGCTATGGTTTTCCTATTGGCGGGGTGGCTGCCACTGATGCCGAAGAGGGTGTCATCTCGCCGGGAGGGGTAGGCTTTGATATAAATTGTGGAGTGAGGCTTGTCAGAACAAATTTAAAAATTGGTGACTTGGATAGAAATAAAATAAGGCAGTTGGTTGACGAGCTTTTTAAAAATATTCCATCTGGAGTAGGTAGCCAGGCAAAAGTTAGGTTGAATAGGGCTCAGCTTGATGATGTTTTGCAGATGGGTGCAAGATGGGCGGTTGAAAATGGCTATGGATGGGAAGAGGATCTGGAATACCTGGAGGAAAATGGATGCATGGAAATTGCAGATGCAAGCTATGTGTCTGAAAAGGCAAAGGAGCGTGGAAAATCTCAAGTAGGCTCACTAGGGGCAGGAAATCATTTTCTGGAGATACAGAGAGTGGCAGAGATTTTCGATGAAAATGCAGCAAAAATATATGGAGTAGAGAAAGACCAGATAGTTGTTATGATTCATACCGGCTCAAGAGGCTGCGGCCATCAAATATGTTCAGACTATCTACGAGTTCTGGAGCAGGCAGTAAGGAAATATAATATAAGTTTGCCAGATCGCCAGCTTGCATGCGCCCCTGTAAAAAGCAAGGAAGGAGAAAGCTATTTCAAAGCCATGGCATGTGCTGCAAACTTTGCATGGGCTAACAGGCAAATGATTGTTCACTGGGTAAGGCAGTCTTTTGAGAATGTTCTTGGCAGAGATGCTGAAGAGCTTGGAATGCACATTGTATATGATGTGTGCCATAATATTGCAAAGGTGGAAGAGCATGTTGTAGATGGCGAAAAAATGCTTTTGTATGTTCACAGGAAAGGAGCCACTCGTTCTTTTGGACCGGGTAGAAAAGAAATACCGAAGAAATATCAGCAAGTGGGTCAGCCAGTTTTGATTCCTGGAGATATGGGAACAGAAAGCTATTTGCTTCGCGGCACTAATGAATCTGAGGAGGCATTTGGCTCAACGTGCCATGGAGCAGGAAGAGTTATGTCGAGACATCAGGCAAAGAGAAGATGGAATGGGAGGGAAATTGCAAGGATGCTTGAGCAGCGCGGCATATATGCACATCCTGCAAGCTGGAGTGTTATGGCGGAGGAGAGTCCAGATGCATATAAGGATGTCAGCCAAGTTGTCAATGTAACTCATGGAGCTGGATTATCGCTTAAAGTAGCAAAAATGGTGCCCTTGGGTGTAGTAAAAGGATGATAGAGTTACTGATGAAAATAGTAATATGTGCTGCATTTGCCGTCCTAGCTTTAAAATTCAAAGTGCTTGATTCAGGAGGGACTGTTTTTGCAGTGATAATAGGAGCAACCATTCTCTTTACTCAGGGAATATCATGGTTTGTTTTGCTTCTAATTTTTTTAATTTTTGGCTCAATGGCTACAAGCTATAAAAGAAATTTTAAGAGAAAAAGATTGCATGAAAGAGCAGCAAGAAGAGCGACAAATGTAATGGCGAATGGCTTGATTCCTGCCATACTGGCTGTATTTTCATTAACATACGATTTTTCCGTGCCATTCGTTGCTGCCATTGCAGTTGCTATGTCAGATACTTTAGCCTCTGAGCTCGGAGTGCTCTCCAACAACGCCTATCTTATAACTAATTTTAAGAAAGTCGAGCCCGGCACAAACGGAGCCATCTCATTACTGGGGGAGGGAGTTGCTTTTTTAGGAGCTGTTCTCATATCAATTGCAGGATATTTTTTACTTGGCTTATCATTAAATGAAACAATTTTGTGCATTGTTTTAGGCCTAATAGGCTGCCATATAGATTCAGTGCTTGGGGCGACTTTCCAGGGAAGATATAAAGGAGCGATAACGGGAGAAGATACAGTATTAACAAATAGCGATGTCAATTTAATATCAATATCCATGACCGCATTAATTGCATTCATAATCGTGGAAGTGCTGTAGCTAAATTTTTCTTGCATTTATCATCACAACATCATAGTGGGCTACTCTTTTTTCATGAAATGGTAAAGAGGCTTTTATTGGAAATCTGTATAATTTCTGCCCTTCAATCTTCCATCCGTTTTTTTCTACCAATTTTTTTATGAACTCTACGCTATCTTTTAAATGGAGGGAATAAAAAACATTGCTTATCTCCATTGCTTTTTTAACAAATTTTTTATCTGCCCCTCTATTTGCATATTGCGCACCAAATGGAGGATTCATAATAACTGTGTCTCCTTGCAAATTGAAATCCTCAACATCCATTACAAGGAAATCTACTATAGCTCCTAATTTTTTTGCCTCCTTTGTTGCAATTTTTACTAGCCTTTCATCTATATCCACACCAATGACTTTTTTCGCCTTCAATAATGCCGCCCCTATTGAAAAAATGCCTGTTCCGCACCCTAAATCAATAACAATCCTGTTCTCTATGTCTCCATTATAATATGCAAGCCATAAAATATCAGCAGCTATTGATGCAGGCGTAATATATTGCTCTAGCTCTGCTTTGATTTTCTCAGGCACTTCAATTTTTTGAAGCATGATTTCCAATTCTTTCTTTTTCACATTCCATTTATGCAATCCAAAAGATAAAAACTTTTTTATAGTAAATTTTATTTTACTTTTGTAAAATAAATTTGATGGTGAAAAGATGAAGAGGATATTGATTGCAATACTGGTTGGGCTGGTGGCTGTTTCGGCGGCCTTTGCATATTATGTCATTGAAAATGAGAAAAAAGAAGAATTGACAGAGAATGCAACAGTTAATGTAACTCTCATAATAAATTTCGGCAACGAGACAGAATGGCAATTTGGGCTAACACTAGATGAAAAAAATGCAACAGTATTTTATGCACTCCTCAAAGCAGCTAATGAAAATGGATTTAATGTTGAATACACTTATTATGGCCAGTATGACAGCTATTTCGTTGATAGCATAGCAGGAGCAGGAGGAGATGGAAAATTCTGGATTTATTATGTCAATGGAGTAATGGGAGAGGTAGGAGCAGATAAAAAAGTTGTAGGAGAAGGTGATATGATTGAATGGCGTCTTGAAGAATTTAGTTAAAAATTTAAAGGGCTTGAGTATAAACCACTTGATGAAAAAGAAATTATTGATTGCTGGAATATTATTATTCATAGGCATAGCAGCCCGCTTATGGCTGTATAATTTTCTTCCGTCTGCACCCCATATTTATATAACATTGGCAGGCGCAAAGCAGCCAATTTTTATGATGGATGTGTTTTTTGTTATCGCAGCCATTTCATTGGTAGCAGGAAGATATTTGGGTAGCTATTTCTCATTTTTGTTGCCTCTTTCAATAATGGCTGTAACGGATATAATAATAGGCAATAGCATGATTTTTCTGTTCACCTGGAGTGGATTTGCCATAATGGGCAGCATTGGATACGCAAGCAAAAGAAAAAGTATGTTGCAATTCTTCGGCTTCAGCATACTAGCAGTAGTTGCATATGACCTATGGACAAACTTTGGGTGCTGGCTTGGATGGTACAGCCATGATTTGAATGGCTTAATGCTTTGTTATACTTTAGCCATACCCTTTATGCTGTGGCATCTTGTATCAACGCTAGCCATACTTCCATTATTTGCCATACCATTTGAAAAACTTGATTTGAATAAGATGGTGGAGATGCATCGTATCCCAACATTTTCTCCAACTGCCCTGATGATGGCTTTGAGTATATTGATGCTCATATGAGGAGATTGAAATGCGTCGACGCTAAATTCTTTCCCCCCGTTATTCTCAGCTTGAAAGATTTACTGAGTCTATTTTACATATGCAATTATGCTGCAAAAGATTGTTTCGTAAATCGATAAACTTAATTAATGGGAAAGCATGCAAAAATTATGATTATAGATCCATGGGGTTCACAGAAATATGAATATGAAAAGCTCTTTGAGGACTTTGGAATTAAAAAATTTGAGGAAGAATTATGGAAAGATTTGCCTCATCCTCCTTTTTTCTTTCGCCGTAAAATAGTATTTGGGCACAGAGATTTTGAGAGAATAAAGGATGCAATAAAGAATGGCAAACCATGGGCTTTACTTACAGGTTTAATGCCATCAGGAAAAATGCATTTTGGACATAAGATTGTCATAGACCAGGCAATATATTATCAGAGTATAGGAGCAGATGTCAACATAGCTGTTGCAGACATAGAGGCATATGCCACGAGAGGCTATTCTTTAAAAGAGGCAGAAAGGATAGCAATAGAAGAATACATTTTAAATTACATAGCTCTTGGCTTGGAACCATGCCGCATTTACTTTCAGTCAAAAAATGAAGATGTGAAAGATCTGGCTTATTTACTTGCCAAAAAAGCGAATTTATCTGAAGTAAATGCGATATATGGCTTCAAAGGCTCAACAAATATGGCACATGTATTTGCTCCTTTTGTGCAAACAGGCGATATATTGCATGTCCAAATGGAAAAATATTCTGGCTTATGCCCGACGCTTGTGCCAGTTGGCGTGGATCAAGATCCTCACATAAGATTTTGCCGTGACCTGGCAGATGCTCATCGCCTCTATAGCATAATCCCGCAGGATGAAAAAATAGGGGTGTTTGTCAAAGGCAATGAAAATGTGAAAGAATTGTTGGACGAAGCGGAAGAGATCATAAAAAAGCACGGAGAAGTTATTGAAAGAAAGGATGATTACAAGGCAATTTACGCAAAAGTAAATGATATTTTCTCCTTGGATTGTGAACTGGCAAAAATAGAGCGTAGCCATGACGGCTATGGCTTCATACTTCCTTCATCCACCTATCATCGTTTCATTTCTGGCCTGGATGGCAACAAAATGTCGAGCAGCAGACCACAGTATGCATTATTTTTAACTGATTCGCCACAAGAAGCAAAGAAAAAGATATGGGCAGCAAAAACGGGAGGAGCAATGACAGCAGAAGAGCAACGCAAGCATGGGGGAAAGCCAGAAGAATGTATCATTTATGAGTTGTTCACATATGGCATTCTTGAAGACGATAAAGAATTACAAAACATATACAGCAGATGCAAAGAAGGGGAGTTGCTATGTGGAGAATGCAAAAAGCTGGCTTATCAGCTAATTGAGCAGTTCCTGACTGATTTAAAAGAAAAAAGAGAAGGTGCAAAAGATATGCTCAAAGAATATATCTCATAGTTTCTCGAGTTCTATATCCAGTATTCCATTACGGAAAGTTTTCTTTATTCTTTTTTTCACCTTAGTTGGTAACTTTATTTCCTTTATGTCATCTCCTGCAATAATTTCAAGTACGCCATTCTTTAACTTAACTTTAATTTCCTTCTCATCAACATTTGGCAATTCAAGGGTTATGTATATCTTATTTTCATCTTCAAAAATATCTCCTTTTTCATCTTCAAATCCGAGTTCTTCAAAGCTTGGCTCTCCATTCTCATTTATTTTTAATGAAAAACCTTTTACAAAAGGCTGCATATTGAAGGCGCTTTTAAACGCCTCCTCAATTATTTTTTCCATCTCTTTAACTATCTTCTCAAAGTCTTCTGCATCTTTTTTTCTTCTTTTTTCATCATCAAATATCATTTTTAAAAAAAATAAAAAGGATGTATTAAAATATTTTGGAAAAGGAAAGAGGGGTGTTTTGTTTACTTTCTTCTTTTTCTGTATATCAATGCGATTAAGGCTATTGCTACTGCAATGCCGACAAATTCAAATCCAGGTGTTTCTGCTCCCTTCTTTACAGTGATTGTCTTTGTGGCTGCATAATAGCCATCCTTTTCTGCTGTTATTGTTATTGTTCCTTCTTCTGTTGGTTTATATTTGATCTCTCCATTTGCATCTGTTGTACCAATTGTTGCACCATTTACCTTCACAGTTGCTCCTTCTACAGGCTTTCCGCCTCTTGTAGTAATCAATATTGTGACTTCATTGTCTTTCTCAATCTCTGATGCAACGACTATCTTCAGGCCAATCCATATGTCTATCTCTCCCGCTTCTTCGCCGCCTACCAGTATCTTTATCTTTCCTGTCTGTAGTGGTACAATTCCGAATATTAGTTTTCCATTCTCGTCTGTTTTGCCTACTTCAACTGGTTCTCCTCTTGTTGGTGTGATTATCTCTACCTTCAATCCAGCCACACCATTGCCAGTCAATGGATGCTTGACTACTATTGTTATCAGATTTTCCTCTGCCAAGAATGCTACCTTTTCTGCTGGCTCAACAATCTCTATGGTTGGTGTTGTTATCTCCAAACTGCCATCTGCATCAGCATAAACGCTTCCTTCTGTTGCTGCCTTGAATTCAAATGTTAATGTACCTGTTGCAATAGCTGTTACATTTTCAAGTGTTCCTGTTCCATTCTCTATTGCAAGTTCATATGTTCCATTTTCTACATATGCTTCGAAGCTTGCTACTTCCTGCAATCCATAAATGAGTAGTGTGCCGTCAACATCCTGACCATTCCACTCAACATTGAACACGAGGGTTACATTCTTATCCACGTTCTTAACGAGTAGGCTTGGGTCCACAGTTACTGTTGCTTTTGATACGGTAAAGCTCGGCTCATTGTTCATATTATCGTGCTTCTTATCTGTTGTCCTCACATACAGATAATATGTACCTGTCTCTGTAAAGTATCTCTCAAAGGTATAGTTTCCATCACTTCCAGTATATGCCACTCCATCTGTTAGCTCCAATTCGCCATCATGCAGCATCTGCAATTCTGTTTCATTTAGTATGTAAAATTCAAATGTATCTGCATATGGTGCGCCATTTCTTGTTATATTCACTGCAAACTCTGTCATTTCGCCAGCCAAAACATTTGCTGGTGCCAAAGCCACATCTAAATCATGAGCTGGCTGCGAGCGTATTTTTGCATATGCATAGAAGGTCTCTCCACCTGGTGTCTGGAAGGTTGCAACAACAATGATATTTCGAGCTGCATATTTGGATGAAATTGTGAATTCATATACACCATTTAATCCCTTACCACTTGAGCCATCTCCAGTTATGCTTCCATTCTCTACCGCCTCTGCAAGCTTGTATGGCACATTTTCATCTTCATAATACATCATAACCTGAGCATTTGGAACTATGTTTCCATAATTGTCCTTAACTGTAACTGTTATGTTTGTTGGTGTATCCACAATAATTGTATCTGGTTCAGCTGTAATGTATCCTCCTTTTATAACACTGATGGTCTCTCCAGCTTCTCCCTTATCTGGCCATGTTACGTTAACATAAATCTTTCCATTTCCTTTTGTTGGGAATACTGTTATATTCCATATTCCATCTTTCCAGTACTCATATGCTGTTTTTGGTGGCGCATACAATATATCTCCTTCTACACTTATGCGATCTGTGATATTCTCATTATCTGCTCCTACTCCCAAAGCTTCTGGGGTTCCATATGTTGTCATATTCTCGCCGAATATCTGGATTTGTATTACTTGGCTGTTGTTCTCTGCATCCATTACATTAATTTCTGATGAACTCAAAAGCTTGAGATTTACTGGAGGAGCTGCCTGAATTGTATAGTCTGCTTCTCCTATATATTCCCAGTTTCCATCTTCTGTAACATCAACGCTTATGTTTATGACATAATCGCCAGCTTCCCACATACCTGATGTTAGATTGAGGAGTTTGCCAACTATATCAAAATTAATTGGACCTCCTGTTTCAATTGTTGCTCCTGTCTTTGTATACCAGGCATAAAGTTCACCATCTTTGTATATGGAGATGTTATAATCGCTGGCAAGCAATGCCAATCCATCTTCTGGATATGTTACTTCAAAAACAACTGTACCAATATCAAAGCCACCAACTGCATTATTACTTATCAAAGTTATGTTTGGCGCAACAGGGTTAACCACAACAACATCGTATCCAAATGCATTTGGATATTCTGCATCACCAATATATGCTGAAACATTATATTCTCCAGCTCCTTTCTGCCCAATATTTATATCCAAGAAACTGTAACTTCCATCCGCCGCCACACCTGTGGTGTCAAAGCTTCCATCTGGATATGTAAGTCTAACTGTTGCTTGTGTTGCTGCCTCTCCATTCATCATAACTGTTCCTTCTATGTTTATATAGCTGCCTGGCTGTCCAAACTTCACATAGTCTACTTCATCAGGGGTTGCATTTACATCGAGTGCAATTGGGCTTACATCTATTGCTACAGCATTACATTCGCTGTCAACAAAATCAGCAACCCACCATTTGCCGCTCACATCAAACGTGAAATATGACCACTGGATATAAGCGCCTGTACCTGTCTTGCGAGGTGTGTCTTCGCGAGGAGCATATAAAGCTACATTGCCCACAGCGTTTTCCACTATTATGGTATGTGTTGTGTTCCAATCTGCAGAAGTCGGCGTAACTTCTAGGGCAGATGAAAGATTTGCAATCTTAACAGTGAAATTATGATGTGCTTCTTCAACACCCCAAATATCAACAGAATAATATTCAACAATATGGGTGCCTGGCTCTTCAATTACAAAAGGCCCTGTATAAGTTATCCAAGCACCTCCATCGATGCTGTATTTTGTTTCTTTTACATCTGTTTCATCTGTTGCATTTAATGTTACTGTTACATTTGTTACATACCAGCCCCAAGCAGTTTCCTCTCCTTCTAGCTTATGAGTTGTCACCGGGGCATTCATAACGCTGTTCGGCATGCCGGGTGTACCGCCTTCTGGACCTTCATACCATACATCGTCTTCGCCCAGTTCTAAGGAATGATTGGTTGCGGCACCATCACTGAAGGAGATATTGATTATTTCTGCGCCGGTATCATCATAAATATGTATTTCATCTCCATCATTATTTAATACATTAGAATCTTCCACCACATAGTAGCCATAAGCAGGAATTTCAACATTTGTGAGGTCGCCAAAAGTATTATTTGCTTTATCTTTTATGACCCACCCTGTTAGATTAATGACCGTATCTGTTGGATTAAACAATTCTATCCATTCATTGTACGTTGCATTTGGATCATACATTATTTCTGATACCACTACAGTGGTCGTAATTGTCAAAGCCTCTACATTCTTATAGTTCTCCGGTAATACAGCGAAAGCGCTCGCTACTATTACGGCTGCAATTACTAAACACCCTACCCTTTTAACTAATTTTTTCCCATACATTTTATTCCCCCTTAAATTTGCCATCTAAAATGCTTACCCTTTTTTAACCTTTTCTTTTTTATTCGCTCCATTTTAGGACAACTTAAGAATTCCCTTCTTTTTTATAAATATTTTGCTTTTTTTCAAGATTACCACATCTTTAAATTCTAGTCATATTTCATACTTTTCTTCATTTTTCTTTATTTTTTTCATTAAAACTTCGTTAATATCTGCCCCCATATAGTTAAGGAACAGGAGGCAGTATATCATAATATCTGCTATTTCTTCCTCAATTTCTTTCTTTTTCTTTTCATTTGCTATGACTTCCTCAAATCCATAATCATGCCACTGAAAATGTTCCAATAACTCGGCAGCTTCTATTGCTATTGAAACGGCAAGATTTTTTGGAGAATGAAATTGCCTCCAGTTTCTTTTTTCAACAAATTCTTCAAGTTTTTTAATTATTTCTTCCATAATAGAAAAAGCTTTAGTATAAAAATTTGTTATTATGCCTAATGTTGGAAAATATTGTGAGAAAAAATTTTAGAGAAATTGATAAAAATGAAGAAATTAGCAAGATATTTGGCTATCTGTATGGAGAAACGGATTTTCCAATAATAATGGATGGAAAAAGGCCATGGGGAATAATAGATGAAAGGAAATTAATAAAAAGCAAGTTATCGGGCAAGGAAAAAATCAAGGATTTTGTTGTCGGTGTGCCAAAACTTGATGCAACATATTCAATAGCGAAAGCAAAGAATAAAATGATTAAGAGCGGCGTTGATAAAATAATAGTCACCAAGGAGAAAGAATTGCTTGGTTATGTTACTGCCCTTGATATTGCAAAGGAAATCGGATTGAAAGGCAATGCAGAATCATTGATGAGAGAGATAGATGCCATAGAAGAAGATTTCGAAATTGGAGAGACAATCAACTTAATGAAAAAACAGAATGAAAAAATACTGCCAGTTGTATCAAATAAAAAGTTTTGTGGTGTTATCAGTGTAAAAAATATTTTAAAAGTGATTACAACCCATGAGAAGATAACAGATTATCATCAGGAAAAAACTTCTTTGCTAGCAGCCCCCGTAAAGGGTTATATGGAATCTGGAGTGAGAACATGTAACCCGAAAGATGATGCTAAAAAAATAATTGAAATAATGGAGGAGCAAGGATTTGTCATTGTCTGTAAAAATAGAAATTATCTCGGCATAATAGAGCCAATGGATTTGTTAAGGGCTGCATAAATCACCCATACATTATGCTATCATCATCCTCTTTCTCTTCTTTATCGCCTTTCATTTTTTTCTTTTTTATAAACTTATATTGAGATCTCTTTCCAACAAACATAAAATCAAATCGGATAAGACGAACATAAATTTTATCTGGTAAGGGTTCAAGTACTAAAATATTTTTTGTTTGCATCTTCAGCAATTTTGCCTTGAGTATATTTTCTGATATGCCCAACTTTTTACTCAATTCTTTTAAAGTTATGGGATATTCTTCCTCTAACGTTTTGATTATTCTTTCCTCTAATGTTCCTTTTTTAATTTCAATCATTCTTTATATCTATATTCTATATTACATGCTCCTTCTATACTTACCATACAGGGTCCAACAGGGTTGGAGGGATTGCAAATCTTGCCAAATAATGGACATTGCTGAGGGTATATCAAGCCTCGCAACACTTCACCACATCTACAACCTTTTGCTTCCTCAGCCATTTCTATATTTTCGAGTAAATTTTCATATCTTTTTTCTGCATCATATTCTTCAAATTCTTTCTTCAAAGCCATTTTGGATTTTTTAATGACCGGAAATCCTCTCCATTCTGCATCAGCAGGATTAAAAACTTCTTTTAAAGCTTCTTGTGCTTTTTTATTTCCTTCCGGTCTTACAACCCTGACATATTCATTTTCAACCTCGTGCCTACCTTCATCAATTTGTCTTGCAATCATATAAACTGCCATTAATATATCAAGCGGTTCAAATCCTGCTATTACCTGAGGTATTTTGTATCTGGAGGAAAGAGGTTTATATGGCTCCATCCCAATTATAGTTGAAACATGTCCAGGGCAAATAATCCCATCCAATTTTATCTCGCCCATTCCAAGCAAAGCATCTAAGGCAGGAGGTATGTAACGATGGCAGCTCAGCACATAAAAATTTTCTGGTTCATTGAGAAGGGTTACAGCTGTTGATGGGGCCGTCGTTTCAAAGCCAACGCCAATAAAAACCACCTCTCCTTTTTCTGCCATCTTAACAGCATCATCTATGCTATATACTACCCTCACATCCCCTCCTTCCGCCCTTGCTTTTTGCAGGCTTGTGCCAGCAGCAGGCACTTTTATCATATCTCCAAAGGTTGCCACTGTAACGCCATTTTTTGCAAGAGTAATTGCCTTCTGAATTTCAAGTGTCGTAGTAACGCAAACTGGACAACCTGGACCTTGTATAACTTCTATGCCACAATTTTTCAGCAGGCTGTCCAAGCCATACCTTACAATTGTATCCTGATGGGTACCACATACATGCATTATTTTTAATTGTAAATTGAGTTTTTTTATTCTGGCTAAAATTTCATCTGCAATTTTCTTATCTCTCAACTGTAACATCTTCAATCTCCATCTCAACTTTTTTTATTAAACATTCTCTTCCATTTATTATTTCAACATCCCCTCCACAAACAGGACATTTTAAAATAGGGAATGCAATGTGAAATTCTTCTTTAAGTCCATATTCTATACCCCCCTCATAACCACATTCACACTTTATTTTTGCCTTTACTTTCTCTATAATAAGTTCTGCATTCTCCAATATAGTTTCTTCCTTCAAAATGTCAAAGGCAAATTTCAATTGTTCTTCTCCCAGAAAAGTTAGTTCTCCTATTTCTAAAAAAACTTTACTCACTTCTTTTGCATTGCATTTTTTTGCTTCTTCCAATATTGCATAAATAATCTGTTGCATAGTTGCAAACTCATGCATTCTTCAACATCTCCTCAAAGATCTTTAGAGTTTCTTCAGCATCTTCTTTGCTGAGTACCTGAATGGCAAAACCTGCATGGACGATGACATAATCTCCTTCCTTTACATCAACTAATGATATATCTGCTTCTCTTCTCACACCACCATAGTCAATGATGGCTTTATTACCTCTTCTCTCAATGACTTTTCCTGGGACAGCAAGACACATGAGAAAAGATATAGCATGAATATAAATGCTTTACCTATTCAAAGGTTTAGACAGATAAACCTAGATAAAACTGAGATCGTTTATTTTTTGGAATGAAATGTTACTTGTGCATATTTTTCTACTGTTAATAAATCTGTTACAACACCGTTTTATTTTCCCATTTAGTTGATAATCTCTAAAAACCAAAAACCAAAAAATTTATATGTAAAAGAGCGATTATCAACAAATTGTTAGCAAAATGATATTATGAGTAAACCGATTGGAGTAAGAGTGGATTCAAAGCAAGAAGAGATTTGGCGCAGATTTAAAGAGTTTGTGGAAGAAAAATACGGGAAAAAACACACTGTTTTGGGAAATGAACTTGTAAAAGCTCTGCAACTTTATCTAGAGTTATATGAAAGAGTGAGTAACAGCAAAAAAGAGCCAGAGACACAGCTCATAAAGGAGAGAGCAGGAGATATTGAAGTAAAGCCCTTGAAAGAAGTATCATATGATTTACTCAACACAATAGTGGCATGTCGCGCATATCTCGAGCAGATTGAGGAAGAGACAGAAGATTTACCGCCATCTGCAAGAGAAAAATTTGAGAGTCTAAGACAGGCTTTATTTAAAGCACAGAAGATTATACAGGAGAGAATCGAAGCCATTAAATGATGAAGGTAGCATTTATTTTGAATCCCATTGCAGGAATGGGAGGTAAAGTAGGACTTAAGGGGACTGATGGAATAGTGAAAGAAGCAATTAGAAGAGGGGCCAAGCCAGTAGCCCCAAAAAGAGCTGAAGAATTTTTGCGAACTTTGAGAATTGAAAGAGAATTTTTTATTTGCTCGGGCAAAATGGGAGAGGATATTTTTAAAAAATTGGATAAAAAAGCAGAGATAATATATGATGCTCCAGAGGAGACCACTGCGGAAGATACCAAAAAAGCTGCAATAAAGATGGCTGAAGTGGCAGATATAATAGTTTTTGTTGGTGGCGATGGCACCGCCTGCGATTTACTCGATGCCATAGATAGCAAAATACCAATTCTTGGGGTGCCTGCTGGAGTGAAAATGTATTCTGCTGTATTTGCTTTTACACCTAGAGACGCTGCAGAGATTGTTGATTCCCTCGAAACGTTGGATATTGAGGAGAGAGAGGTAATGGATATTGATGAAGAAGCTTTTAGAAGAGGGGAATTTAAAGTCAAGCTTAAAGGATATGCGCTCACGCCAATTCACGCTAAGATTCAGGCAGGTAAGGATGTTCTGAGTGGAGGAGGAAAGAAAGAGATTGCCGAGTGGTTTATTGAGGAAATGGACAGAGAAACAGTATACATCATAGGGGGTGGAAGTACAACATGGGAAATTAAAAAGGCTTTAGGTATAGATGGAAGTTTTTTGGGGATAGATGTTGTTAAAGGGAACAAATTGCTCTGTAAAGATGCAGGGGAAAAAGACATTAAAAAATTCTTAGATAACAAAGCAAAAATTATAGTGAGTCCTTTGGGCGGCACAGGTTTTATTTTTGGAAGAGGGAATCAACCAATAAGCAGTGAGATAATAGAAAAGGTTGGTAAGGAAAATATCATTGTTGTTGCAACAAAGGACAAATTGAATAACTTAAAGAGTTTGAAGGTGGATACTGGAGATGAGAAAGTAAATAAAATGCTGCATGGCTATATAGAAGTGATTACAGGATATAAAGAAAAGAGGATAATGAGAGTGGAATAATAAAAAAGAATAACTTTATAATTTCTTTTAGTTCATATCTCGATGAAAAAGTTGCTGATTATGACATTTATTACCTTACTATTCATTTCATCGCTGGTATCTGCCAAAAAAATATATGTTGCAGAAGTAGAAGGAATGATTGCTCAGGGGACAGTCAATCAATTTGAGAAAGCTCTCAGCGAAGCCAAAGATGGAGAGATACTGATCATAAAACTGGATACAAATGGCGGGATGGCTGGCTCCATGGAAAAAATCATTAAAATGATAGAAAACACTGATTTGCCGGTTGTCATATATGTTGCTCCTTCTGGCGCTAAAGCTTTTTCTGCCGGCACCTTCATTTTAATGGCTTCTCATGTGGCAGCTATGGCAAATTCTACGGTAATTGGAGCTTGCCAGCCTCGCATAGTAAATCCTGCCACTGGTTTGCCAGAGAAAGCTGATGAAAAGGAAATCAATGCATATGCTGCTTTGATTGAAACTCTGGCTTTAACTCATGGAAGAAATGAGAGTATGGCAGAAAAATTTGTTACTGAAAATGTTGCTCTAAATGAAAGAGAGGCTTTGGATGCAGGAGTGATAGAGATTGTTGCATCAGATTTGAAGGACTTGCTTGATAAGCTGGATGGAATGGAAGTTAAAGTGAAAGGAGAGATTTATAAAATAAATGTCTCAAATGCCAGCATAGAAATAATAAAATGGAGTATTAGAGACAAATTCATAAATTATATTTCTGATCCTCAGATAGCTTCTCTTCTTCTAACAATTGGCATCTTTGGCTTAATCTTTGGTTTTTTAACGCCTGGCTTTCATTTGCCTGAAACGATAGGCGCTATTTTCATAATTTTGGCATTGTATGGGCTTTCTTTTATAGGAATTAATGTGGCAGGGATTCTGCTTATTTTGCTAGCCTTCCTGTTTTTTATAGTGGAAGCTTTAACTCCAACGTTTGGCTTCTGGACTGCAGCAGCCATCATTACTTTTATATTTGGGATAATGCTTATCCCGGCTGAAAAAGCCATGCATGAAATGCCTTTAAGCTGGTACACCTCATTCAGGATAGCAAGCCTAGTTGTAGCAATATTTTTAACTGCTTTCTTTTCCTATGCTCTTGCAAAAGCAATAAAAGCAAAGAAGAGAAGACCAAAAATAGGTGAGGAAGATATGGTAGGATTAAAAGGAAAAGCAATCACAGATATAAGCCCTGAAAAGCCGGGCCAGGTTAAGGTAAAAGGCAGCATATGGCGGGCAGAGGCAAATGAAGAGATAAAAGAAGGAGAAGAAATTGTAGTGGTGGAACAAAAGGGATTGACATTAAGGGTAAGGAAAGCATGATTTCGATTATATTCCCATATGGAAGAAGACTGGCAAGAGTTATAGATTCACTGGATAGAGAGAACTGTGAAATTCTGGTTGCTGGATCTCCCAATAAAAATTTGAAAGAAAGGGGAGTGAAATTTATCATAGAGAGTAATCTAGCAACTTCCATACTGAAATGTATTGAAGAAAGCAAGGGAGAATATATTGTGCTGCTGAATGATAGCATACAAAACGCGAAAAAATGCATTAAAGAAATGATAAAAAAGGCAGAGGACGGAGCAGATATTGTCATAGGTAAAAGGAATAAAAAATCAGTAGCAGGTAGAATGTTTGTTAATCTTCTCTTCCCAAAAAGCAGGATAGTTGAAGATCCGTTATCAGAAATTTTTTTGGTGAAAAGAGATGTTATAAAAAATGCGAAATTGCATCCTATAGGCAATAAAATTTTGCTGGAGATTCTGGCTAAAGGAAAATATGAAAGACTGGAAGAAGTGCCAGTGTTTTTGAAAGGAGATGATACATTTAATGAAAGATATTCCACATATTCAAAGCATTTACTCAGAATGGCATGGGATGAAGGAGAAATAAAAAGATTTGTAAAATTTGGTATAGTAGGGGCTTTCAGTGTATTGATAAATGAATTTTTGCTATGGTTTTTGATATCTCATGGAATCTATCTATTACTTGCCAGTCTAATGAGTATAGAAACATCTATACTATCTTCTTTCACACTCAACGAAATCTGGACATTTAGAGATAGAGGAAAAAGAGGAGTAAGAGAATTTCTGAAAAGAATGGCAAAATTCAATTTTGCAAGTCTGATAGGATTGCTCCTGAATTTATTTATTCTTGCTTTCCTAACAAAAGTTTTTCTTATACATCCTTTAAAAGCCAATATCGCCGGTATAGCAGCTGCTTTTATATGGAACTTTTTCGCCCATAATTTATGGACATGGTACAGATGATTATCCTTTCCTTATTTTTCCAGTAACTGGATGAATCGCACCGCATGCCTCACACTTAAGCATCAGCGTTCTATTTTTCTTTATCAGTTTCGTATCTGGCCTGCCACATTCTCTGCACAAAACAAATCTATTGACATATCTTTCTATTCTCTCCTGCACCCTGTTCTCTGGTATCTTACCCTGAAAAACTGCTCTTTCGCCATCTATTTCACCGGCAGTTCCTAATTCCTTCAGTAAATATTTGAAAAGATGTTCCACATCTCTGTTTACAATATCAGCGATTTCAGCAATATTTTTCAGAATTGTTGTATTTCCTTCATAAAAAATAATTCCTTTGGGCATCTGAAATCTATCCTTGACTACTATATCTTTTGGCAAAGCATCCAATGCTCTGGTAAGTAGCTTTTGATAATCATATTTTGGTGAGTGTTGCATGCTTTTGCATTATATAGTGGTATAAATATGTATTGTAATAATTTTTATAGGAAGGACATGGAAACAAAAATTGTGCGGACATATGGAATAGGTTGCCAAACATGTCTTTTCATTTTTAAATAATTACTCTAGTGTTGCATGCCTTCTTTTCATGCTTTCTTCGTTTTCGCCCTTTCTGGCCATTAACTCAGCAATTATTGCATCAAGGAATAACCAAGCGGCTGCCTCGAATAGTGTGCCCAGCGGGGCTAATTCAGCTATTTTCTTTTTTGGCCTCAACACAATAAGCAAATCAGCAAATCTGGCGATATGCGAATCAGGGTTGGCAGTTATGGAGATTATCTTTGCTCCAAGACGACGAGCAATTTCTGCAGTCATGGTAACCGGAATTGTTTCTCCAGAGCCAGATATTAAAACAACCAAATCACCTTTCTTAACGGGCTTTGTTATTGTTTCTCCAATGACAAATGTTGGAAAGCCGAGATGGACAAGGCGAATGGCAAATGCTTTTCCTACTAAACCGCTCCTGCCTGCACCATATACAAAGATATTGTTTGCTTCAAAAAAATATTCCATGGCTTTCTCGATTTTATCTTCTCCAATCTCCTCGAGCATTTTTTGAATCTGCTCCTGGATATGCTGTAAAGCATCATTAAACTTCATTTCATCATTTCCATGGCCCTATCTAACAAGATTTGGGTATAAACAGCATCATGTTCCACGACCGGAGATTCAGATATAATGGTGACATCATAATCATTTTCAAGTATACATTCCATAAGTTTTATTACAGGCAAATCTCCTTTTTTAATTGGTACATGATATAACTCGCCATTACTATCGTATTTTACTCCGGTTAAATGGATGAGATAGTGATTAAGATTCAGCTCTTCAACTATATCAAAAACTTTCTGGAAATCTTCTTTTTCTTTGAGACAACCTATGCATCTTGCATGGATATGGCCTATATCCAGCACAGGTACAGTTCCTCTAACACGTTTGCAAACTTCAACAATCTCTTCAAGACTTCCAAAAACTTCTTTTTTACCCATTGTTTCTAAGCCAATAGGAATTTCAATGCCTTTTTTCTTCATTTTATCTCTTATCTGGCGAAGATTTTTCACTATCCTATGCATAGTCTCTTTTTTAGATAAATCGCCATAAAAGCCCAGATGTGTTGTTGCAATTTTGGCCCCCATGAGTTGACCCAGCTTCATCGTCTTTTCTATCTTCTCTCTGCTCATCTTAACATTTCTTTTATCCCCTGCCAGATTTATATAATAAGGGGCATGAACATATAATGCGATATCGCATTTTTTTGCAACTTTTTTAATTTCTTTCGCTTCTTCTTCACTAATAAACCCACGAGCGAATCTTATTTCCATAGCCGATAAACCAAGGCATCTTGTATAAATTATTCCATCTATGTTTGTTCTTTCCTTACACGATAAAGGTATGCCGGCCGGCCCGATTCTTATCACAGAATTTTTGAAATAGTTTCGCCTTAATATAAATTTCTAAAAAGATTTAAGGAAAAGAAGAGGGTTGCAAATTTCATTTCTTTATTTCATTCCATCTTTTCTTCAGTTCTTCCACCACTTTTTTATCTGCGTCCATGAACTCGTATCGATCTATTTCACCTATCCCAACCCATTTTATTTCTTCATGTTCTTTTGTTTTTAATTTCCCACTACATTTCACAATGAAAACATGCAATTCAATATTTCCGAAATTGTATTCGTGCTTTACACATACAAAGGGTTTGATGAATTTTACATCTATATCCAGCTCCTCCTTCAACTCTCTTTTCAAACAGCCCTCCAAACTTTCCCCTACCTCCACACACCCTCCTGGGAATTCCCATTTGTCTCCTTTCCTCTTTGCAATTAAAATTTTTTCGTGTTCGACTATAATGGCAGCAGTAACTATCATTTTGGAATAAACAGTACTTCGGAAAGTAAATTTTTTCGGTTAATTTTTAAATAGTTGTTTAAATCCCATCCATTGGAGGGATGGGATGAATGAACAACTAAAAGAAGAAATAGTGAAAATATTGCTTGATACGA
>Ga0164310_10000591_pt1 | contig 19560 bp, 23 predicted proteins | sample GuaBasSedimGuay1_FD_121795 | JGI IMG/M metagenome (GOLD analysis project Ga0164310, IMG submission 121795) | Subseafloor sediment microbial communities from Guaymas Basin, Gulf of California, Mexico - Guay1, Core 4569-9, 0-3 cm | ecosystem: Environmental > Aquatic > Marine > Hydrothermal vents... | reverse complement strand
GTACCAACTCCAACCTGCTCCCCGTGCAATGCAGGCCTATTTGCAATGAGGTCTAATGCATGACTAAACAGGTGCTCTGAACCACTACATGGTCTGCTGCTGCCCGCAATACTTATTATAACTCCACAGTGAATTAAGGCCTCTACCAGTATCCTAATCCCCGGTGCTCCTCGTCCTGCTATTAGCTCTGCGTGATTCACAACTCTCTCTACACACACCTCTGCCAAGCTTGCTGCATACTCCCCGTAGTACTCTCCACGTAGAAGATGTGCCAATCTCCAATCTCTTACTGCGGTATGCTTCGCTAAAACATCGCCACATCCGCTTGCACTAAGTCTGTATGGGGCCGTCTTTATTATCTCTATATCTGCCAATATCAATTTTGGGACCGTAGCAAAAAGGGAGTATCTCCTATTCTCGGTAGGTATGCTTACAAGAGGACTAGCAATTCCGTCATGGCTGGCTGTGGTAGGTATGCTTACAAAACTTCTTTTCTTTTTCCATGCCACATATTTGCCCACATCAATTACTTTACCTCCGCCAAATGCAAGTATATCTCCTCTTATATTGGCTTTCTCCAGTTTCTCTATTGCTTCTTCCACTTCTCCTCTAACTATATACCATTGGAACGTTATATTCTCACTTCTCAAAGTTTTTTCTATTATTCCTCGATATTTGCTATAAGGTGTCTTACTCGTAAATATAGACACTTGTTTTATGCCTACATCTTTTAACTCACTTCCAAGACTCTCTATTGCTCCAGTTCCGATGACTACTCTCTCAGGGAGCTTCATCCGATGGGTTTCCATTATTTCTCTGTTCAATAAATTTTAAGAGAAAAGTTTATTTATTATCCTAGAGAGTTGTTTAACCAGTTCATTCTGGAGGGTTTTAATTTGTACATTTCAAGAGATGAAATAGGAAAAGAAGTATTTCATGGAACCACTACTGTAGGTGCGCGTTGCTCTGACGGGATAGTATTGGCAACTGACACGAGAGTAGTTGCTGGTTATACCTTTATTGCACATAAAAGGGGTAAAAAAGTTCATAAAATTGACGACCATCTTGCTGTTACCATCTCGGGTGGTGTGGCAGATGCGCAGGCTTTAGTTGATCTGCTCCGCGTGCAGTCTCGACTTTATCGTCTCAGTCGCAAGGTTCCTATGCCCGTTAAGAGCGCAGCCTCGATCGCATCTTTAGTTATGTTCCGCAACCGCTTTTACCGCCTCCTTGTACAACTGATTATAGGTGGTGTGGATGCCTATGGTCCCAGCATATATCAAGTTGAACCCTTCGGAGGTGTTGTAGAAGAACGATATGTCGCGACCGGCTCAGGCTCTCCAACTGCAGTAGGTTATCTAGAGGCATCCATTCGTGATGAGCTTACAATCGAGGAAGCTATTCCAATCCTTATTGAAGCTATAAATGTTGCTACGCAAAGAAATACTGCAACAGGTAATGATATAGAAATAGCAATAGTTGATTCCAAAGGTTACAGAGAATTAACCGAAAAAGAGAAAGAGGAGTATCTTCAAAGACTTTCCCCAAGATTTCAGAGAAGCATTTGATGGTGGTCATAAATTGGCGTCCACTAAGGAAAAAATGCGTGAACTTCTCATCCGTCTTCCTGAATATGCTGAAATAGAGAGGATCGAATTTGAGGGTCCGAGAATAGCTCTATACTCAAAGAATCCCTCCTTCTTATATGAGGGTATAAGTTTCACATCTGAGCTTGCAAAAGCCATCCGTAAGAGGATCATTTTGAGAACAGTACCCGATGTAAGAATGTCGATTGAAAGAGCTGAAGAAACTATCAAAAAGCTTCTTCCGAAGGAAGCCGGTCTCTCTAATCTCTTTTTTGATCCTGCATTAGGAGAAGTTCATCTCATACTCTCCATGCCGGCAGTAGTGGAAGCCAATGATGGCCAGTTATTAAAACAAATTATCGACATGACTGGCTGGAAACCAAAGGTGGTGCGTGCTCCTCCACTTCATTCAGACATCGTTCACCAAGTAACAAACATCCTCACAGTAAATTATAAAGAACGCTCAAATATCTTAAAAGAAATAGGGGAAAGAATCTTTAGAAACAGCATCGCTGCTCGAGATTTTGTCTCTATAGCTGCATTGGGTGGAGCAAGGGAAGTTGGTCGTTCCTGCTTCCTGGTAATAACCGGGGAAAGTAAAATTCTTCTGGATTGTGGTATAAATCCTGGAATTTTTAATCCTCGGTTCTCATACCCCCGACTCGATCTTGATGTTTTTGATTTAAGTAATTTAGATGCAGTAGTTATCTCGCATGCACATCTAGATCACTGTGGTTTTCTTCCCTTTCTTTTCAAATATGGTTATAGAGGCCCAGTATACTGCTCTGAACCTACCCTTCCTTTGATGACTCTTCTCCTTCTCGATTTGTATGAAGTCATGCATAGGAATGGTTTAGTCCCTCCCTTCTCCAAAAAGGACATCCGCGAAACAATCCTACATACAATCCCCTTAAGATATGGCTCAGTGACTGATATCTCTCCTGATATTAAGCTCACATTACATAATGCCGGCCATATCCTCGGATCCTCCATAGTACATCTTCATATTGGAGAAGGTTTTTACAACTTAGTCTATACTGGTGATTTTAAATATGCTCGGACCACGTTGCTAGAACCTGCCGTCGCGCACTTTCCAAGAGTAGAAGCCATGATTATGGAGAGTACATATGGTGATGAAAAAGATAAAATGCCTCCCCGAAACGAGGTAGAAGCCTTCTTTGTGAGTGTTGTGAAAAGAACAATTGAGAGAGGTGGAAAAGTTCTTATTCCCAGTCTGGCTGTTGGTAGAGCACAAGAGATTCTTCTCGTTTTGGATTCCTATATGCACAGGGGTGAGATCCCTGAAGTTCCCATCTATGTTGATGGTATGATAACTGAAGTTACTGCTATTCATTCCGCCTATCCACATTATCTATCCAAGGAGCTGCGAAGCCTCATCCTTGAAGAAGATGAGAATCCCTTCCAATCAGAATATATAACTACTGTCAAGAGCTTCTCCACGAGAAATGAAATAATTCGTGGAGGTCCATGTATAATTGTGGCAACTTCTGGGATGCTAGAAGGTGGCCCTGTTCTCGAATATTTCAGGTATATTGCTCCTGACGAGAACTCAGCAATAATTTTTGTGAGTTATCAAATAGAGGGTACCCTTGGAAGAAGAGTATTGAATGGCGCCAAAGAAGTCAAGCTTCCTTCACAAAATGAAGGGAAGAAAATAGAGTATGTGCATATCCATGCCGATGTGGCCAAAGTGGAAGGTTTTTCGGGGCACTCGGATAGAGATCAGTTATCTCTTTTCACCAATAGAGTGTGTGGCCATAGATGTCGGATACTTATAGTTCACGGTGAGTATACTAAATCCCTCTCATTCGCCCATCATCTTCGGAAGAAATATGGTTCTTCTAATGTGAATATCCCCCAAATAGGCGACGTAATACGACTTATTTAACCTCACTCCTCCAGATCTTTATCCCTGGGGGTGTGGCTACTATTCGTTCTTCTCCCAAGCGGGCTATATCTCCCTCAATATCTCTAACAAATTCTGTCAACTCATGTATCGCCTTTCGTGTATCATCAAAACTTTTCCTCGCTATAGGTGTAATTTTCAAAATCACAATATTCCCCATTCGTAATTCCTCTTTCACGATATCTATGTCTGACAATTTCTCTATCTGAAGAGCTTTTATATACCTTTGAATAGGAGGCGTCTTTATAAGTACACTCTCTTCTCTCCTCCTCTTAAAGAAAGGCAACCCCATTTTTTTCCCTTCCTTCCCTTGAGTTAAATTTTTCTCCTTCCCCTAGCATCTTATCGTAAAATTTATAGGCTTTAAATCAACTTAGTGGGATAAGACATGTCAACAATATCTGACCCTGCTATGAAGGAGCTTGAATCCTCTATAGGTAAATATGTTCTGATTAGAATTCGAAACGGTATGGGTATTCGGGGAATACTCGCAGGTTATGATTCCCATCTTAATTTGGTCTTAAAGAGTGCTGAAGAAATTGGCGAAGCTCCCCGCACATTAGGTGATATCATTGTTAGGGGTGACAATGTTGTTATGATATCCCCCGCAGAGGAGTGAAAAAATGGGTAAAACTACCGCAGGTACCACCGCCTTCGGTCGAATGAATAGAAAGAAAACTCACGTAAGATGTAGAAGATGTGGAAGAAGAGCCTTCCATGTCAGGCATAAGGTATGTGCTGCATGTGGTTTCGGTGCTTCCTCTAAATTGAGACGCTACTCTTGGACAACTAAAACTCTTCAGAGAATGAGATTAAAATAATACTCAATTTGCCCTTTTGTGAAATCTACCTTAATATATTTCATTCTTCTATTACCTAACTAAAGTTGGCAATAGATATCCATAGAATACTCAAAGAGTTTCGTGCCCATGAAAAAGCACGTGAGAAGGCAGAAAGAATAATCAATAAACTTCTCTCGAACTGCAGAAGCTGTGTTAATTTAATACATGCAAAGAAATTTGCCTATGCCAAACGCTCATTGGAGAAGGCTGCAAGATCCCTAAAAGACCTACAAAAAGTTATTGAGAATTTTGAGATATTGAAATGCTGGGGTCAAACCACTCTCTCCATGCAGGAATACACTGAGGCATACATATTGTATCATATAATAGCCTCCGCTAAGATTCCTTCTCCACATGAAATAGGCGTATCTTCCCTCCCCTACATCCTAGGCTGTGCCGATGTTATTGGAGAGTTAAGAAGAGAAGTTGTGAATGCAGTCAAAGATGGTGATCTGAAATTGGCTGAGAGACACTTCAGTTTTATGGAAAAATTGTTTTCCTCACTCTCTCAAATATCTTTTAGGGATGCGATTGTTCCAGGTTTTCGTCATAAAATGGATGTAAATAGACGTCTCCTGGAAGACACCAGGGCTTTAATAGCTGAAGAATACAGCAGACTTCGTTTGATAGAGAGCCTAAAAAGTTTTCAGAGAAGGTGTGAAAATTGGTGATTTTTAACATTCAAAAAATTTTGAAGGAGGCCGAGTATAATTATGCAGAAACCAGACGGAGATATTCGCTGCTTCTTCAACAAGAAGGCGGGAAGTTCAAGTGGATTGAAGAACCTAGAGACCCACATCCAGTTATGGAACTTGTTCACAAGTTCAGAGAAGTTCTGCTCAGGTACGGCTTCCGTGAGATAATTCACCCATCTTTTATCTTAGAAGAAGACATATACAAACAATATGGACCGGAAGCTCGACTGATTCTGGATAGGTGCTATTATCTTGCGGCACTTCCTCGACCCGACATCGGACTACGAGAAGGCATTGTAAGAGAGCTGTCTTTGGATAAAGGGCAGGTCGAAGCCGTACAGACACTTCTAAAGAAGTACAAGTTAGGTGAAGTAGAATCGGATGATCTACTTGAGGCCCTAGTGGGAGAAGTGGGGCTATCAGAGGCTGATGCTTTACTTCTCCTTAGAAACTTGTATCCCTTCTTAGAGAGGAAACCACAAGTCACGAAATTCACCCTTCGTTCTCATATGACTGCTGCGTGGTTCCCCCTTCTTTCACGGATACATAATGTGTACCCTCCTCCCATAAAGCTCTTCACAACAGGATACGTATATAGAAGGGAGCAAAAGCTATCTCCCCACCATCTCTACGAATCCATGAGGGTCTCTCTGGTTGTATTGTCTGAGGACATCAATTTGGTTGATGGTGAAGTTCTCTGTAAGACTATACTGTCCGAAATCGGGCTTCCAACCGTTATTTTTAAAAAGAAGCCCGTTGCAAGCCAGTATTATGCTGAAAATCTCGAAGAAGAAATCTTTGTTAGAAAAAATTCATCTATGATTGAAATAGGTGATATAGGATTATATTCCCCTATATCTCTGGCCAAATATAATATTCCCCTCCCTGTTTTCAATGCAGGATTCGGTGTAGAGAGGATCACAATGCTGATCACAGGAATAAAGGATATTCGTCAGTTGGCATATCCTGATTTCTATCCCCCCACTGATCTGAAAGACGAGGAAATTGCATCCATGCTTAGACCTATTAAGACCCCTTCCACAGAGATCGGTAAGTTAATATCCCGTAGTATTGAAGAGACTTTTCTGAAGTATGGTTCTCAAGAAGCTCCCTGTAGTTATACAGTCTTCGACGGATCTGTGAATAACAATCATCTCGTAGTTACAGTTTATGAGGAAGAAGAAGGGGTTAAACTTGCTGGTCCCGCACTTTTTAATGAAATTATCGTATATGATGGCTCGATAATAGGTATTCCTCCCAGGCAAAAAGGAAGAAGCCTTATCCCCGAATATATCTATGAAAAATGTGCATATACCAATCTAAGCTATCTTAAACTTCTCTCTCTATATGTTGGATGGCTTGTGGAACATGAGATCAGAAAGCATAATGATAAGCGGATTATCACTTTTAGTGTTGGATTAGTGAAGAGACCTCGAGACATCAACCTCTTCATCCCAGAGACTGTAAGATTGTTTATAGTGTCTACAAGGAAGAAAATTGATATCCGGGGTCCAGCATTTTTCTCAGTGAGGGTATCAATTAATGGGAAGTAATGTATTGCTTATAACACAAATTGCAGAAGAGCTTCAAAGAGATTTTGCACGTAATATTGAAGTCTATCCCCTCCCCTCTTTCCCTCCTTCTACCGTCGGTGCTATCGATGTTTCATATAAGGGTGAGGAAGGTTTCGCCTCATATGTAATAACGGATATGGAGGGAAAAGTGTTGCATATCGAGAATCTATCTCTCTCCTCCTTCTTTCCATATATTCCAGAATTTTTATTCCTTATGGAAGCTCCTTTCGTGATAGATATTTTTAAGAAAACGAACTTCATCCCCGACGTCTTATTACTGAATGGCCATGGGCTTGCTCATCCGAGGAATTGTGGTCTTGCTACATTTATAGGTATCTTATTAAGACAACCAACAATAGGTGTGGCAACTTCACTTCTAAAGAATACAAGGAGCAACCTATATCGATGTGTGAGTTCCAAGAGCGGTAAAAAACTGTACATAAGCATAGGAAATCTGATTACATTAGATCAAGCCTTCACCATCGTTAGTAAATTGATGGGAAAGAAGCTCCCGCTCCCTCTAGAATATGCAGACAGATTTTCTAGAATGTTCTCCAGGGGGCTAGAGGTTGAGGAAACTGACCTTTAGGGATACGTTATATTTGCATATTCTTCTGTCACTCCTAGAAAGGAGCTCTCCTGATGGGAAAATCCATCTTTCTTCAAAAAAATTAGGTGGTATTCTCAATGTTTCTCAGCAAACTGCTGATAGATATTTGATTGAACTTGAGAAAAACAACTTCATAGAACGTTCATACAGGGGAGGCCTTCCTGAGATAAAACTCACTCACAAAGCATTGGAATTGATCCAAGAGTATCACACACGCATAGTAAACGTACTCATGTCTATTGAAAGAATCGATTTCGAGGGCATAGTGTTCACAGGATATGGAGAGGGAAGATATTATATTCAGAAACCCAAATACCTCGCGCAGTTCATCAAACTACTTGGTTTCCGTCCATATCCCGGAACCCTTAACCTGAGAATAACCTCAAGTGACGGTTTATTACGATACCTAGAAGTCCTCGGTTCTCCTCCAATTATAGTGAAAGGTTTCCAAGAGGGTGGAAGGTCCTTCGGTGACGTCCTATGTTACCCAGTGCTTATAGAAAATAGAATAAGAGGTGCTATAGTGCGTTCTCTGAGAACACATTACGATCTTCACATTGTAGAAATTATATCACCTCATTATTTGAGAGAGGTCCTGTCTTTAAAGGATGGTGATATAGTGCGAGTTACCTATCGCAAACTCGCCTGAACCATCCTCTTCACATCAGACGAACTATATCCATACGTAAATTTATACCTCGGCGCCTTAATAAGCCTACATTTGAGATTAAGCTCTTTAACTATCTTGCCGACCTTTCCACGAAGCTCGTTCTGATCATATCCAAATAATATTATATCAGGTTTGAATCTCTCCAGAATTTTCCTCAATCCTTTATCCACATCCTTATATCCCAAAACTGCCTCATCTACAGGTTTCAAATTCTCCACAAGCATCTTACGGTATCTCTCATTAAATACAGGTCTCCTCCCTCTTCTACCAATTACAGTCTCATCTCGAGCTATTACTACTATGAGTTTCCCCCCTCTTCCTGCAAGTTTCTTTCCTTTCTTTAGGAGTTTTACATGTCCTGGATGTAGGATGTCAAATACTCCTCCAGTTAGAACCGTTTTGCCCATCACCTAAAGACTCAAAGTAGAGTAATATTTAACAATCTCCTCCCAAATATCCTCTTAGGTGGGCCCGTAGCTCAGCCAGGTAGAGCAGCAGGCTCTTAACCTGACGGTCGGGGGTTCAAATCCCTCCGGGCCCGCCACTATAACTAAAACTAAATATGAGCATTCAAATTTTGTAAAGTGTGCCGAAACATTTAGCTATAAAAGTGGAAAAAACTCTATGCAACCTTGTATTATCTGAGATGAGAAAGTTGAATGCCCTTGAAAGACATCTAAAGATAGATAGAAAGGAATCCTTTGTCTATATCCCCATTAAGAGAGAGAGGCTGCCTTTGATAAAGGAAAAACTTCGAGGAAGCAATCTGCCTTATAAAGTTGTAGTTCACAGTTTTTCGACATCCATCACTCATAAAAAAGATTTAGCGTCTTGCCTTCGGGATACTATCCCCCCAGAGTTGTTGCAGAATATCCCTCGATCCTACGATATCATAGGGGACATCGTAATTGTGGAGTTAAAGCCTGAGATATATCCATATAAAAAAGAAGTAGGGGAGGCTCTCCTTAGTTTCCATCATAGCGTTCGTCTCGTACTCAACAAAATAGGTGATATAAAGGGTAGATATCGTGTTGGAGAATATGAAATCCTGGCTGGGGAGGGACCTACAGAAACTGTGCATAAGGAGTATGGCTGCAAATTTAAATTGGACATCTCTAAGGTCTTTTATACTCCCAGGCTTTCTACGGAAAGAATCAGGATCGTAAATCAGACAAGTCCCAGTGAAGTTGTCTGTGACTTATTTGCAGGTGTAGGTCCTTTCTCTATACTAATAGCAAAGAAGAAAGGCGCACTCGTATACTCTGTGGATATAAATCCCCACGCTGTAAAATATCTTAAAACGAATATTTCCTTGAATAAAGTAGAGAGATATGTAATTCCTCTTTTGGGCGATGCATCTCAGCTTTCTAAGGGTCCTCTCAAAGGTAGATGTAACCGCGTTATTATGAATCTTCCTGCAGGAGCACACCTCTTCCTAGATGCTGCATCTGACGTGCTAAAACGTGAAGGTGGTGTAGTCCATCTTCATTTGTTCAGTGAATCTCCTAAACCTGAAAATTGGCCTTCTCTTTATAAGTCCTTCAGAGAACTAGGTTGGGCACATGTGGAGCTAATGAACTGGAGGAGGGTAAGAGAAACTGGTCCAAGAAAATTTCATCTCGCATTAGACATCATTGTAAAATCAAGAAGGAATTCCTAATCTAATTAAAACCATATTTCCCTTTTTTATCTCCTTGATGAGCTCTCTCCTTAGATCTCTTGCGGCCTTGTCTGCCTTAATGAGGAGTGTCCTATCGCATATGAAGGAGCTCCTTCTAATTACGATACTTTTGCTGTCTGTTAAAGATAGTTTTGGGCTTCCATACCCTGTTACCACATCCTTTAAACCGTTACATTCTATCTCCACTATGACTTTCTCTCCACTCCAAACTTCTTCTTTTATTTCTGTAGCGAGCTCGCTCACAGATTTGTTTGATGCAACAGCAATTATGCAGTCACCTCTCTTGGTTAGGTAACTGTCTTTTGTAATCTCCATTGTGGTGCTATGTGTGGCTTTGACATTAGGATGCCCCCATGCATGTATTTCTTCTAACCATCTTATCTTCATCTCTGGGACAAATCTTTAATCTTATTGTATTATATCTTCTTAACTAGTATTGTCCTTCTCTAATGATGTGTATATTGAACTGAGAAATAAATTAGTGGATTTGCTTAAGGAGGAGGGTATTATCAAGTCTGAAAAGGTAGAGCGTGCGCTGAGGACTGTTCCTAGACATGAGTTTGTATGGCCGACAATGAGAGATAAAGCATATTACGATATGCCCCTCCCTCTTGGTAATACTGGGCAGACGATAAGTGCTCCGCACATGGTGGCAATAATGAATGAACTCTTGGAGTTAGATAAAGGCCTGAAAATATTGGAAGTAGGTACAGGAAGTGGCTATCATGCTGCTACTATTGCCGAAATAGTGGCTCCCTCAAATGAATCAGAAAACTGCTGGGGTATAGTATATTCCATCGAGTACCTAGAGGAGTTGGCTGGCTTTGCCCGAAGCAATCTTAAGCGAACTGGTTACAGTAACAGGGTTCACGTGGTTATTGGGGACGGTGGACTAGGCCTGCCTGAGTATTCTCCCTTCGATAGAATCTTAGTTACAGCGGCCTCTCCCACTATCCCCCCGCCTTTAAAACAGCAATTGAAGGTAGGGGGGAAGATTGTAATACCTGTAGGCACTCATCTTTTCTCTCAAGAACTGGTTGTGTTAGAGAAAAAGTCTGGGAAGGAATTTGATGAAAAAAGATGGGGTGGTGTTGCCTTTGTTCCTCTGTTAGGCAAATTTGGAGGAATCTAAGATTTTTTTTCAAATCCTGAAATAGGATATAGAGTAAGTGTGCTCTCAATATCTTGTATATGTCTTATCTCCTCTATGGCCTTCCACAGAGTATCCTCTCCTTCATTCTTTATCTTGATTAAAACATCATAGGCTCCATATATCCTCCAGGCCTCTATGACGCTTTCTACATTTAAAATCTCCTGGAGGATCTCATCTTCTTTGCCAGGCTTCACATTTACTAATATGTATACTGCCTTATCCATATCATCCAGTTCTAGCTTTTACCAATCCTCTATAAAAATACTTTTTTATTTGAACCATTTGCTCAACTTCATCGTTCTCCTCACCTCTTCCTGTCTCTCCATAACCTTATTGAGTGCCTTTCTCAATCTCTCTTTATTAAAATCATGCTCTTCAGCTAAGTAAGATATCACACCTTCTACATCTATTTCTCTCAACTCCAATTGCGTTGGCTCAACATCTTTAACCTCAGGGTTCATAAAGTATTCACGTGCCTTTTCAAGCACCTCCGGCACCTCCATGCCATACCTTCTATAAACTTCCTCCGCACTTAATCCCTTCTTAATTAACTTCAATGCAGTTTTGGGGCCTACCCCCCTTATTTTTGGTGTGTAATCTGTTCCTATGATCAAGCCTATTTCAATAAGCTGTTCTCTAGTTATCCCAAGTTTGTCTAATGTTTCCTTTAGATATATGAGCTCTGGCTCCACTTCTATGTAGGCTTTCTTTCCTGGTAACTTCCTTCTGCCGGTTATTGCTAAGTTTCTGAGAAGTTTAGGTGCACCAAATAATAGTGAGTCATAATCTTGGCTAGCAGAGGCCCACACTAGCCCTCTCTGAGAGAGATATGCCGCCTGAGCCTCTCCCTCTGCAGGTGCCTGTATTGCTGGAACCCCCAATAACTCAAGTACTTTCTTCGAAGTCTCCACCATGTAATCCTCCAATGTAGTTGACAACTTTGCATATACTCTTGCAGCTTCCATATCTCCTCGATGTAAGGCCTCTTCATAGAGCTCCCTAGCCTTCTCTCTGCTTTCTCTCCTCTTTTTTACTTCTTCCCTCTTAAGGAGCGGAGGTTTTCCATCATAAACATAGATAGGTTTTATTTCCTCACTTAGAAGTCGACAAGTCCTGAAGAAAATCCCCGATAAATGGCTGGTCACCTCTCCCTTACGGTTCATTAGCGGTGTGCCATCCGGCCCTCTAATTGTTGTGAGAAACTGATAAAGTGTGTTATAGGCATCTATTGCGATACGTTTTCCACTTAGCTCCTCAAATTTTGTAATTTTCTTCTCCACTAATTCTCCAATGTCTACTCCCATTTCCTACTCTTTCTTTACTTTCTACTGCTTAATCAAGTTATTTATGCATATCTCTCACCGTGCTAGTTCTATTCTTAAATTATCTCTCCCAAGTTCTGTAACGGTTATCTTCCCCCTCACTTCCAATCTCATTAAGGCATCTAATACCTCATCTTGGCTAAATTCATTATATGTCTTTTTAAGCTCATTCATTAAAGACGTTAGAGTGGTAGCCCCCTTCCGGGAAACTATTTCAAGTATGGCATTCTTTAAAGGTCTAGTCCTCCACATCATCTACATCCTGCTCTGATACATCATCTCTACTTCTCCTATACTCTCTATCCTTTTGATGTTATTTTCTATCTCATCGGTTATTCCATCCTTTTCAGGTGCTGTGAGCTCTATAAGGATCGCCTGTAACCCGAAGGCAATTGGCTCAAACTTGAACCTTCCAACATCTATCTCCCTCCCTAAATTTCTCTTAATTTTAGTTATAATGTCGTTTAAGTCAACTTCAATATCTCTTGGCAGAATCTTATACACTATTTTAACTCTCGCCATTTTCATCACCTATGGTCCCCTAAATCCACATCTTGCACAAACATACTCCCGCACGAACTTTCTACATTTCTCGCAACGCCAGATAGTGACTTCACCGCAATTTGGGCAAAGAAATCTTACTGATCTTTCATCTGGTCCTATCAGTTTATTGCAAGAGGTGCAGACTGCTGCTGTAGCTCTATCCATAATGATTTAAACGCTTACTACCTTGTTTTAAATATTCCTTTTATCGCTTCGAGTAAAAAGGTTGCTAGTTTTCCTTTCCTAACCGCCTTTGTGGTAAAATGTAAAAGGGCCGTTCCATGCCAATCATACTCCTCCATTAATAACTTTTTTAATTCCTCTTTGTTATTCAGAACAATTTTTTCAAGAGTATAATCATCTATTTTATTCAATATTCTTCTTATAAACTTCATAATTAAAATTTCATTATGTATCTTCCTAATTTCATTCTTATCAACAGCTTCTCCATTCAAATTTTTCGCGAGCTGCGTAGACATAATCCCACCAATTACTATCCCCCCTCCAGTAGTAGGTTTTGTATGGCCTGCTGCGTCTCCCACAAAGTATACCCTTCCAAAATTCATTCTAAGAGGGCCATGCAACCATACCAACCCGCCTTCAAACCCCACCAATCTGTAGTTCCTTACATATCTCTCAGCTATCTTCTCAACCACCTTCCTTATATTACCCTTATCCACTACTCCAATCTTGTAGAGGTCCTCCCCCATTGAAATAATATAGGATAGCCGGTGAGCAGAAAGCCTCTCATCCAAAAACAGGTAATTAAAGTGTTCATCTAGTTCCTTAGTCTCAACAATCATGTGAACTCCTGGAACCGCAGAAAGCCTCCCCTTACCCATCTTTCTTCTGATTACTTGTTGTGCTCCCTCTCCAACTATTGCCCTCTCACATCTTAGAGTTTCCCCATCCCTTAGCACAATCTTTACCTCTCCCCTATCCTGAACCACCTCTTTTACATAACCGTGTTCCAGCGTCTTTTCGGAGTCTTTAGAAATTCTCCTAAAAATTTCTCGATCTAATGAAGGTCTGTCGATTACTATACAACATGGCTTTGGTGTTTCGATTTCTATCTTTTTACCATTTATGGTGTGTATCGCAAACCCATATATATTCTGTTTTCTGGTATTTACATATCCTAATTCCAGTTTCCTCTCATAATCCACACTCACAACCCCTCCGCAATGATTTGGCTCTCCGATCCTCTTTTTACGTTCAATTATCAGCGTCTCTCCTCTGAGACGATATGCTACCATTAGTCCACATAACCCACCGCCAACCACTATGTATTTCCATTCCTTCCTCATTTATCTGAATTCACTACCTTTATTTTCTTCAATAAATTATCTTTTATCTAGAGAAAGATAATTGAAGATGTTTAGGTACAAACAGTGTATAGTAGTAAGAGGCGATTTAAAGCTTTCAAGAGGAAAGTGGTGTGCTCAGACTGCTCATGCAGCGGTGGGTGCTGCTCTTATCGCTAAGACTAAAAATCCTGAGTGGTTTGAGGCATGGATTTCAGAAGGACAGAAAAAAGTTGTGCTATTCGTCTCCTCCCTTAAGGAACTATATCAGCTTGAAGAGAAAGCTGAGGGATTAGGGCTTCCTGTATATAGGGTTGAAGATATGGGGTTAACAGAAGTGCCGCCTCATACCGTGACTTGTATTGCCATAGGTCCTGCACCTGAAGCCCTCATAGATAGGGTCACTGGCAATCTTCCTCTATTCAAGTGAGCCCGAATGAAGATTTCGACTCTTGATAAAGTTACCGGTATGTACACCTTTCTTTTTCCTGAAGAAAGATCAGGTGGTATTATACGTTCCTCTCCTGAGGACTTTATTGTAGAAGAGATACTATCCAATGGGCTTTATGCGTCTTATCCTCCCAAATTTCCTGAAATAAAGAAGGGTAGGTATTCGTTGTATCTGCTTGAACGCCGGGACATTGATCTCTTTATTTGTCTAAATCAGATAGCAAATCATTTCTCTATCTCAAGAGATAGAATCTCGTTTGCAGGTATTAAAGATAAACGTGCAGTCTCTCGTCAGTTCATCTCCATAAAATATGGACCTAAACGGAACATAGAAAGAGAGAACTTTAAACTTCTATATTTAACTCGTTTTAATCGTAAGCTTTCTCCAAGATACTTGGTAGGGAATAGATTTACGGTAAGAATTAGAAACTGCGATCTCTCTCAAGGAAAGAAATTGATTGAAAGGATCAGGAAAGATGGTTTTCCCAATTTCTTTGGTTACCAGCGATTTGGGGCCTTCAGACCTATAAATCATTGGGTCGGATATTATTTAATTAAGCGTAAATTTGGAAAAGCTACCCTCTTACTTATTGGCTATCCGGGGTTAGGAGATAGTGAGGAACTTAAAAAAGCAAAGGAGAAGTTTCTCTCAGGAGGAACTTGGAGTGAATTATTGGGCCTCCTACCGAAAAGTTTTCATATCGAACACTTTCTTCTACGTCAGCTACAACATAATGTCCCTCCAGAAAGGGCTATTCTAAAGTTGCCACTCCGTATTCTTAGAATATTCATGTCCGCTTTCTCCTCTTATGTATTCAATCTTATGTTGTCTGGTATGTTGTATGAGAAAAGATCTCACCAAACTTGGAGTGACCTCCTATTTCTATCTCCTCTGGATAAATGGGGTAATATAATAGACGCTTCGGTTCTCTATAACGAAGATATATTGAGATCATTATCTCAGGACCTTCAAAATGAACACGTTGATCTAGTTCTTCCAGTTTTCGGCTATCTCTTCTCTGAAACTCCTCTGAATCATATTTTTTCAACTATTTTCAACATTCCACTCAAAGCTTTTTATTTTAAAGAATTTCCGGAGATTAGCTATCCTGGTTCATGGAGGCGATGTTATATTAAACCCTATAATCTCTCCTATCGGTTTGATGAGCATTCATTAATACTCAAGTTTTTCCTTCCACGCGGTGTCTTTGCAACTTCCCTTCTTAGAGAAGTTATGAAGCCTCAAGACCCCTTCCTTTCAGGTTTTTGATATTGTAAAAGAGTTTTTCCCAATCTACTTCCATTACCATGTAAATAATCGTTATAATTATCCCTATAGTAACCAGATCCAAATAGGCGTCAAATAATGGGTCTCCTGATTCTATTGTAAATATTCCTCCCACCAATGCTACAACAGTCGTCAACGTCATCTTACCGAGTGCACAGGGCACCAGGGACTCCACCAGACCATAGCCTATCATTCCCAGCGGTATCATTATTATATCATCAGGAAGCGGAGTGACTGCAAAAATGTATATTATTAATGGCAACATTCTTCCGTGTTTTTTAAATATCGCCAGAATTGTATCGATTTTCTTCATGTATCCTTTCCTTTCTAAGTATTTTCCTCCTCCTCTTCCTATTAAGTAAGAGGATGTCTCACCTATCGCGGCACCAATTCCTGAGACCATCCCTAAGATCAGAGGGTTCAAGTTCAGACGTGAAGCCATTATGAAGACTATCCCCACATATGGTATTACGATGAATATAGAAGTGTTGCCAAACATGGATAGTAGAAAGGCTGTGAGGTAGGGGGTTCCACTTCTAAGTGCATCCTTTTCAATATCTTCCTTTATTCTTCTTAAGAAAAGAGGGAAATCTTCTATGAGTGTGAAGAGTAGCCCTATTATGAATAAAGTTATATAAGACAAAGTAAGTATCTTCAGGCTCTTCTTCATTATCACCTTCTTATTTCCTCAACTCTTATTTAGAAGTATTTAGAAAATATTTGAGAAGATGGGTGAAGTTCCAGAGAACAGGTATCAGATTCTCTCTGAAATTGCTAGAAGAAGAGGTCTCTTCTGGTTCTCCTATGAAATTTATGGAGGAGTAAAGGGTTTAATTACATTAGGTCCTATAGGTGCCTTGATAAAGAGAAAGCTGGAAGACGCGTGGATACGCTGGTTTGTACATTATGAGGGCTATCAACTTATTGAATCTCCTGTAATTGGCCCTGAAAAGGTGTATATTGCCTCTGGTCATGTAGAGAGTTTCATAGATTACGTGGTTGAATGCAAAAAGTGTGGGAAGAAGTGGAGGGCTGATCACCTGATTTCTGAAGCTACTGGATTAAATGTAGAAGGCCTTCCACCCGAAGAGCTAGAGAAAATAGTAAAGGAGAAAAATGTGAGATGTCCTTCCTGTAAAGGAGAACTAGGGGCAATCTCTCCATTCAATTTGATGTTTGAAACTACAATAGGGCCATATTCTGGCAACAAAGGATATTGTCGTCCTGAAACTGCACAGGGTATCTTCACTGAATTCAAGAGGTTATACAACCTTGCCCGCGGTACACTACCCTTTAGTACTGCTCAAGTAGGCCGTGTATTTAGAAATGAGATTTCACCGCGGCAAGGGCCTATCAGGTTAAGAGAGTTCACCATAATGGAGCTTGAAACATTTTTTGATCCAAAGGACTCTCCACCTGATATCTCTCGCATATTAAATATAGAATTACCAATTCTTTCTGAAGAGGAACAGAGAAGAGGTGGTGAAGAAATAGAAAATATTCCTGTAAAAGAGCTGATTAGAAAGAACAAGGTTAAAACTGAATGGCAAGTATATTACATGGTTCGTTCAAAACAATTCCTAAACAAGCTAGGAATAAAGGACAACTTTCTTAGATTTAGAGAGAAACTGCCCTGGGAAAGAGCACATTACGCAAAACAGTTGTATGATCTAGAAGTGTTGCTTAGTCGATTTGGCTGGATCGAAATAGCTGGCTTTGCATATAGAACTGATTATGATCTCTCCTCCCATAGTAGATACTCTGGTGAAAAATTTGTTATCAAAAGAAGTGATGGTTCTGAATTCACTCCACATGTTGTTGAACCTAGCTTCGGATGTGAACGACTCCTATATGCGGTTCTTGAACACTCTCTTCGCATAACTAAAAATCGAAACATTCTATCTCTTCCTCCCTTCTTAGCCCCATATGATGCCGCAGTATTCCCGCTTCTTTCGAGGGAACCCTTCGTTTCTCATGCCCTCTCCGTATTCTCTCTCCTCCGAAAAGAAGGTTTGCATGTCATCTACGATGACTCAGGTAGTATTGGAAGAAGATATGCAAGGGTTGATGAAATTGGTGTTCCCTATGCCATTACTATAGATGGTGAAACATTAGAAAATAATTCAGTAACTCTCCGATTTAGGGATACCTCTGAACAGATCCGAATAGATATAAAACATCTATCCTCTAAAATTAAAGAATTAATTGATTCAAGTTGGAAAAAAACCACATGACTTATTAAGGTTTTTAGCATATCTTACTATGAAATTAAGATAACGAGGTGTCATAGATGTTACCCGCCGAGGTCACTTTACGATTGAGAAGACAATCTCTCCAACTTTGTCAAGAGCTGACTAGGCACGCCATCGATGCATTAAGAATTCTCCACACCCAACTTGAGGCTCTAAGGAAGGGTGACAAAAAGAAAGTAGAGGAACTTTACTCAAAAATATCCGAATATAAAGATTTGGCAATGGAAACTAAGCGGCGTCTAAGTACGGGGTTAATAGAGGCGGGTGCCATTTTGCTGAGCCGAGAAGATTTCCTGCGGTATGCCGTTCCCGTCACTGAGATGGTGGATCTCACTGAGGGTGCTGCCTACAGAATTCTAGTACTTTCTCGAAATAACATAAAAATTGATAAAGAAACATGGGCCTCCCTTCTTCGTCTCGTAGCCGGTGCTTTGAATACAGCTATGAAGCTCCGTGAGACAATTTTCTCATTGAGTGTGAATCCCGGCAATGTTGAGTCATTGGCACATTCTGTAGAAGAATCCGAAAGAGAAATGGATGACCTATATAGAGAAACAGAAGTAACCATAATATTCGCTAAGATAAACATTTCACATCTTCTACTCTTAAGGGATCTGTCTCAATTTCTGGAGGATATTGCTGATAAAGCTGAAGATGCTGCCGATTCTGCCAGAATCCTCGCTCTCTCATCCTTCTAGGTGGTACAGAGTGAAAGATAACAAGATTAAAGGTGAATTAATAGGTGATCGTGTAATAGTCTGGGATCCTAAAGAAGGTTCAAAGCTCTATGCCATGGGGTATTACGGTAAACCAATTGGAATTCCGAAGCCTAAAACACCCGATTTTAATGTCCCACTTGTCCTAGACTTGATTGAAAGTCTATATTTAATGGAGAAAGGTGTCCTGAGGGTTGTGAACTCAAAAACCAGAAGGCCGATATCTCCTAAAGCATTCCGAAGAAAGGCTTTATCTTTACATGAGCGATTCAATGAAAAATATTGTGTCTACAAGGATTTGAGAGAAAAAAATTTTGTAGTAACACCAGGTATAAAATTCGGCTGTGATTTCGCTGTATACGAGCATGGGCCAGGTATTGACCATGCCCCCTTTTTAGTCGAGGTTAGACGGACTCAAGACTCCATAAAACCACCTGAAATTGTGAGGGCTGGGAGGCTGGCAACTACAGTCAGAAAGAGATTCATATTTGCTGTGTTTGATCCAATTACTGAAGAGATTACCTATCTGGTATTCAAATGGTGGAAGGCATAGCCTACCTATCTATCTCTCCTTCTATGAACCTTCTGAACATCTCTTTCGCGATATGATATGGCATCTGTTGAGGCGGATGTTTAAAACAGTACGCCGATAGGCTATACAGCGCCCCTCCTATACCTCGATCCCACGCCAATTTCATACCTCTCACAGCATCTATCATTACGCCTGCACTATTAGGTGCATCCACCACTGCAAGCTTTACATCTATTGTCACAGGGGTTCCTCCAAAATATCTTCCTTTCATCCATATGTAACAGATCTTCCTATTATTTAGGAACTCTATATAATCGCTTGGTCCAATCCTTATTTTTGTCTCATAAGGGATAAGAGCTTCCACAGCACTAGTTTTACTTATTCGCTTACTCTTCAACCTCTCCTCTTCTAACAT
>Ga0164310_10000590_pt1 | contig 19574 bp, 10 predicted proteins | sample GuaBasSedimGuay1_FD_121795 | JGI IMG/M metagenome (GOLD analysis project Ga0164310, IMG submission 121795) | Subseafloor sediment microbial communities from Guaymas Basin, Gulf of California, Mexico - Guay1, Core 4569-9, 0-3 cm | ecosystem: Environmental > Aquatic > Marine > Hydrothermal vents... | reverse complement strand
GAGCTCTGCATCTGGGTTTACAACAAGATCAATTACCTTCCCGTCGCTCTCTATGTGAACATCATAATCAAGCTTGTGGAGAAACTCCATTATATGTAAAGCGAGACGATCTTCCTGACCTGATGGAGACGGAATTTTTAATAACTCTACCAAGATTTCTTTTGCCCGTTCGGCTTTCATTTGGGTCACCTAATAGAGATACTCTCACAAGGGCTTATAAATACTGTGGAAAGGCATATCTAAAGCTAACAAGACATACATCTGTAAATAGATGTTAGTTGTACAATAGAGAAAAGTTTTTAAACTCTCATGTGGATTTAGATATGGGGGATAATCATGAGAGATAAACATACTCCAGAACTTTCCCGGTTAAAGAATCTTCCTCCATGGGCTCGCCGTAAATACTTCTTACTCAAGCTTGAGTTTGGTGCAAAGCAATTTACAATAAAGGATCTAGAAAATTTCTTCCAAGAGAAATTTAAACAAACGGGAAATGAAGAGTTCTTAATTAAAAACATTGGAGAACTTGTGGCTGTACTCTCAAATGCCGAATTGATAAAGGAAGTGGGGAGCGATCCCCATGATTCTCGGAGAAAAATCTATCAGTTAGTTTTTCCAGAATTTGAAGCCAAAGATCTAAATGAAATCCTACTTATCATTTCCGACCATTTAAGGGCATCACTTAGTGTACAGGATTCAGAACAACTATTTTTGGCTATGATATTCTACAAAACTATGAGTGATCGGTGGCATGCATTTGTGGATAAACACAAAAGTGACTTCAACAGAATAAATGAACGCGAAATTTACTTGTCTGCCAACGACCAAGTTTTGAGATTGTACGATCCTGAGAATAATGAACTACTTACATGGAAGTCGGTAGTGACGTCAGACCAAAATCTTCTCAATGAAAAATTAGCTCAGGTATTCAAAAGAATCGCAAAATTGAACTCAGACAAAGGACTTAGTGGTCTAAAGTACGTGGTTGATATTGTCAAACGCCTTAACTCTTGGGAACTCTCTCAGATTATTGAGATACTAGATCTCTATGATTTGAGTTTCTATCCTCCAGACGAGATTGGGAAATTTTACAGGGAGTTACTGGATACTGTATCTAAAGCTAGTACAAAATACAGGGGGGAGTTCCTTACTGTTAGGACCTTAAGAAATTTGATACCACGTCTTTTAAACGTCAAAAATGATTCTGTTATTCTGGATCCAGCAGCAGGAACCGGCTCATTGCTTATTGAAACTGCGCTCAATTCAGAGTCTCCTGAGACATTGCGCCTTCTTGGACTTGATATTAATGAGTGGGCAGTCACTATGGCTGCCATGAATGCACTAATTAGTGGGATTTCCAACTATGCTTTTAGAGTTGGAGACAGTCTTCTTGGAACTCCTGTGGAGGAGCTACTTAAAGAGTTTGATACCACCAGAGCAGACTATGTTGTCTTGGATCCACCATGGAGCGCTGTTGTAAGCAGGGAGGTAGCAGCTGTAGGTAAAAATCTTCCATATCTCATTGACAGGGATAATTTACCCTCATGGAGATCGGCGGACTGGCTTTGGGTTCAACTGGCAGCGTTTTATTGTAAGAGAAAATCCGTTGTGATTCTGCATCCTGGAGCTTTGTCGAGATTAGGAGCAGATAAAGAAATACGAAAGACCCTCCTATCAATGGACATTATTGAGGCTATTATTCAACTTCCATCGAAGCTCATACCTTGGACAGGTATTTCGCCAGTTGTTTTAGTGATAAACAAAGAAAAACCAGAGACTTTAAAGAGAAAAGTACTCATGATAAATGTAACAGAGGGTGTAGACGAGACTGGTCGCGGATTAATTCAACTAAAGCAAGAGTCGATTGATCGGATAGTCTCTACATACAAATCTCACGAGGAAGTTGAGGGATTTTCCAGAATAGTCCCCTTAGAAGAACTCGCAGAGAATGATTACAATTTGACTCCGCAATTCTATGTGTTCAAAAGAGAATCAATTAAAATTAATACAAAGGAAGTTATCTCCACTCTCAAAGAACTGTTGCAAAAAGAGGAGGAACTAAGTAGGGATGTACTTGCTCTTGTTGAAAAAATTTTGGAGGCTGAGACTAAATGAACTTCTTTAAATTTTTCAAAGAAAAGAACACAGTCATTACTAATCTTAATGGACTTAGAATTGATATTCCCCGTGATTGGAAAATCGTAAAACTGGAGAAAGTTGCCAAGGTAGGATCCGGTAGAAAACCCTCCGTTCAAAACAAAGGGAATGTTCCAATCTATGGAAAATCTCTACTTGGATTCACAACAAAACCAATGATCAAGTCTGGAGAAGTAATTGTTATAGCTAATTTTCCCCGACCTTTCTCGCTACAAGTTGTTACAGCACCAATCTGGATCACCTCTGGTTTTTTGTACATTCTTCCAAAGAAGAATGTTGTACTGGCTGAGTATCTCAAGCTCTTTCTCGAGTTCTTAGGTCCAGACCTCATACTTCCTTCTGGATCAAGAGTTCCGAGGATCTCTGCAAGGAGATTGACAAGTCTGGATGTCATACTTCCACCCATTGAAGAGCAAAAAGCCATTGTTAAGATTTTTCAGCTTTTTGATAAAGCCCTTGAAACTGGAGAGGAAACAGTCAATCTACTTAGCAAGCTCAAAAGGGCGAGTATTGATATTACACTCACGAAATTTTTGGAACACTACCCAAGAGTTAAAGTTGGTGACATTGCGACTTTGGTTAAAAGATCCCCCAAATCTTCAAACAGCACCTCTCTTCCCATCATTAGTGCAGCACGTTTACCTTCAGGTAGTATTTACCTTCATCTAGAAGACCTCCCTGAGGAAGACAACAAAACAAAAGGGCGTACATTATTCAAAGCGGGGGAACTTCTTTATGCTAGACTTAATCCCAAATTGGATAGGGCTGTTGTTTCAACGTTTGATGGACTTGCAAGTGCTGATATCTTTGTTATTTCACTTCACAATGAAAGGGTACTCCCTGAGTATCTTGTTATGGTTCTCCATTCAAGTGACTTCCTAAATTATGCAGAGAGAGTGTCTTCTAGCACAGTCCTTCCTAGAATGTCGTGGAAAGATCTTTCGAATTTTCAGTTTCCACTGCCTCCATTGGATGTTCAGAGAAACGTCGTCTCAAGTATTATCAAACTAGATGAACTCGAGACACTAAAGATCAAAAAATCTAATCTGCTAAAAGATCTTCGATTGTATCTTCTTGACACATTGATTACTGGGAAAGTTAGGGTGAACATCTAACAATAGATGTAAGTGCTAACATCGAAAAGTTTAAATAGATGTAATACCAAATATCTATTAGAAGATACCGGAGGTGATGCCCTATGAATGGGGCAATGTTTGTTGATGGTGACAACATCTGTATGCACTTCAGGGATTCTAGTAAGAGGATTCATCTTGATGAAGATATTGAATGGAAAGACTTGTTTTTGGCACTTGAGATGCGTGGGATCAGCTTAATAACGAAAAAGTTCTACATAATTCCTTATGAACTTCATCCCGAGGCAGCAAACAATCTTAGGCATTTGGGATTTTCAATAATACCAACTGAGGTGTATGGAGATAAATCTTTAACTGATGATTACATTCTAGTTGATGCTATGGAGACTATCCTAGAAAATCCAGTGAATGTTTTGATAGTGGTATCTGGAGATAAAGACTATCTTCCTCTCGCGAGGAAAGCTCGTGAGAAAGGAATCGAAGTTATTTTTATTGCCTTTGATAAAGATACTGCAGAGGTGTTAAAGAATGAATTCAAGTTTATTGACATGACTCCTTTTGTTAGACTAGAAGCACTTGTTGGGGATGTTTCTACCGTGGGCATGAGTTCTACTGTTGAAGTAAAAGGTGATACCCTATGAAAACTCTCGATGAGTTCATTAAAGAGGTGATTAAAGTGAAGAAAAAATCGAAATCTCCTAAGAAGGAAACCCTGAACGAGGAGCACTACTACGAGCTCGAGCCAGAACTTGAGAGAAGGCTTTGGAGCGCTGCAGACAAGCTTCGGAAGAAGGTCGAAGTTCATGAGTACAAGTACATTGTGCTAGGTTTAATATTCCTTCGCTATCTTTCATATGCTTTTAATGAGAGAAGAGAGGAGCTCAAAAAGGAGTACAAGGATAATCCCTTCCTCGAGAAAATCCTTGAGGATCCGGACTATTATCGCGAGGTAGGGGTTTTTTATTTGCCTGAAAATGCCAGGTGGGACTACCTTCTCAAAAACGCTAATCAGCCCAACATTGGAGAGCTCATTGACAATGCGATTGAAACGCTCGAAAAGATGTATCCCAAAGAACTTGGAGGGGTTATTCCTAAGAAATACGCTGAGATTAATCTTGACCCTAATGACTTGGCTTATCTGCTGAACCTGTTCACGGACATTGATTTTGGAAAAGGAAAGCGCGGTAGGGACATCTTTGGAAGAATCTACGAGTACTTCCTTGGCAAGTTTGCAGAAGTGGAAGGCAAAAAGGGTGGAGAGTTTTACACTCCCCGTTCGCTTACAAAGCTGATAATTGAAGCCTTAGATGTCAAAGAGGGCAGAATATTTGATCCCGCTTGTGGCAGTGGTGGATTCTTTGTGGCGGCCCTTGAAAGAGAGGGAGTCGATAGAACCAAGCTGGCAATCTATGGCCAAGAGTCAAAGGAAGGGCCATGGAAAATCTGTAAGATGAACTTGGCTATCAGAGGGGCTGAAGGAGACATAAGACTTGGAGACTCCTATCACGACGACAAATTCATGCACATGCGCTTTGACTTTGTAGTCTCCAATCCACCTTTCAACGACAGCAAATGGGGCGCAGATAGAATTAGCCTAGATGACCCCAGAATAAAGCTCGTCAGTGACAACAATGAGACATTAATTCCTCCCGACAATAACGCCAACTACATGTGGATCCTCCACTTCATCTATCATCTCGCCCCAAATGGAAAGGCTGGCTTTGTCATGGCCAACGGAGCCCTTTCCGCTGGTGGAGTCGAGGGTAAGATAAGGCAGAGACTCATTGAAAAAGATCTAATCTATGCGATAGTTGCCGCTCCACAAAAGCTGTTCTACAATGTCTCCTTACCAGTGTCCCTCTGGTTTGCCCGGAAGAAGAAACCGGAGCACATGAAGGGTAAAGTGCTCTTCATCAATGCCAAGAACCTCTACAAGCAGGTATCGAGAAGGCAGAACGTCATGACTGACGAACACATCCACAAAATCGTTGAGAAGTTCCGGCTTTTCGAAGAAGGCCGGCTGGACGAGATAGACGAAATCGGGTTTGCCAAGGTGGCAACGATAGAGGAGATAGCCAAGAACAACTACGTCCTCACGCCAGGTAGATACGTTGGTGTTAAGCTTGAGTTTGACGATCCAAGGACTTTCGAAGAGAAAATGAAGGAATACAGCGAAGAACTGACCAAGCTGCTGAAGGAAGAAGAAGAGCTGAGGGCAAAGGTTAGGGAAGTTTTTGAAGCGTTAGGATACAAACTCTTGGGGGAGTGATTATGGCTGAGGTAACATTAAGGGATTTACTGAACAGAGTGTACAGGGGAGAGATAGTTTTGCCTGATTTCCAGAGAAGCTTTGTATGGTACCCCGAGGATGTCAGAGAGCTGTTGGTATCTGTAGTGGGAAGGTACTTCATTGGTTCTATCCTGTGGTTAGAGACTATCAAGACCGATGCACCCTTTGCGCTTCGATTAATAGAAGGGGTGGAGAAGGTAAATCCCGAACCAAAAATCCAGAATCTAATTAGAATAGTCCTTGACGGCCAGCAGAGGATAACAGCACTATTCTACGCATTTTATCAGCCTGACATTCCCCTAAAAGATTCATCGAAATATCCCCACAGGTTCTATCTGGATATCGAGAAGGCACTCGATGGAGACTACGAAAATGCTGTAATAAGTAAGAGTACTTTTTACAAAAATGAAATTGAGAAGCTGGAAAATTCCCCAAATATCATTCCCTTCCCAGAGCTACTAAATCCTAGCAAAATTGCCAAGAGGTTTTCTAACCATCCAAGGTATGATGAGATAACCGATTTGGTATCCCAAATACTTGATAGATATTACATCCATGTAGTATCATTGCCCCCGGATACAGACCTTGACAAGATAGTCGAGACTTTTGAGAGGATAAACAGAACAGGAATGCCACTCTCAGTCTTTGATCTTGCCACCGCACGTCTCTACAAATATGGAATTAAATTACGTGACTTATTGAAGGAATCCCAAAGACAGTACAAGTTCACAAAGGTAGTGCCTCCCGAAGCAATCTTGAAGGTAATTGCGTTGCTGAGAGATAAAGAGCCTCGTCGGAAAAATCTACTGGAACTTGACCACAATAACTTCCATGAGGAATGGGAACGTGCATGTAGGGCCCTAGAAATGGCTTACAACAGGATGACTGACATAAGGAATGGTTATGGGGTGCTAGATTTCAAAAAATGGGCTCCATACTCAACGTTGATAGTTCCTCTTGCAGCTATGCTCGATTACCTCCGCACCCATAACAAGGAAACTCCTAGGAACTATGCTAAAATTAATGCCTTTTACTGGACGGCAATTTTCACGAACAAATATGACCATGCGGTTGACTCCCAGAGCTTCTCAGACTTTAAGGACTTCATTTCCTGGGTTGAGGAAGGAAAACCGCCTGAGTTCATCGAGAAGTTTGATCCAAACTCAATAGACCTTGATGTCTCTAGTATGGCTTCAGCGATATTCAAGGGTGTGATAAGCCTCATAGTGCTTAAGGGCGCCCTTGACTTCAAGACAGGCCAGCCTCCACAATTTGAACTCCACAGAAGCAAGATTCAGGTTGATCACATATTTCCTAAGAGTATCTACAATGAGGATAGGATAGCCAACAGAACCATAATAACAACCAATCAGTCAAAGAGCAACAAAAAGCCCTCCGAGTATTTCAAAGAGAGAATACACGAGCTCGGTGAGGATAAGGTGAAGGAAATACTCTCAACTCACCTGATTCCTCCTGAGGCCCTAGACGCGCTCCGGCATGATAACCTTGAGAAGTTCATGGAGCTGAGGAAGAAGGCTATCATAGAGGAGATCAAAAGAAGGGTAAGAATGGAGACATGAGGTGATAGATATGGATTTAGGAACCCAGTTCCTGCTCTTCATAATTTTTGCTTTCATAGGGTTCATAACGCATCAACTGTGGGGTTTTGATGTGTACAAGCTCTACTCAGACGTGGGATCGATGCTATTCATTATCATGCTAATGTCATTCGTTTTACCGGCACTGTTCAATCCATATGGGATCCCACCCGAGGAAATGGAGTGGAGGTTAACCAGCATGATAACTTACTTCGTCGAGTCTCTGCCCAGCATGGTGATAGGAGACGCGGCTGGAACGTTTGTATCGGTGGTGGTGGGTGAGAGGAGATGATCAAGTTCAAGTGGGAAACCGAGTTTAAGGAAACGCCAATAGGAGAGATTCCGAAGGACTGGAATGTTAAAGAGATTCAGGAAGTTATGTTCATAAATAAACGTCCCAAAAATGGACAAAACAAACCAATAGCGTTTATTCCAATGGAAAAGATACCAGTAGACGGAATGCTCCCAGAATTTGAATTTAGAACTCCTAATGAGGTAAAGAGTGGAATAGAAGTACCACCAAGTTCAATTTTGCTCGCTAAGATAACTCCATCATTTGAACATGGAAAAATGTGTATTGTTCCAAATAACTTTAATTACAGATGGATCGCTACTACTGAAGTCTTCTCACTGATTCCAAGAGATAATAAGGTTTCAACAAAATTTGTCTTTTATTATCTCCGGCATCCAATACCAAAAGATATCCTTGAATATTCCATGACAGGGACAAGTGGAAGACAAAGGGTTGATAGGCATGCTTTAGAGACTTTATTACTCCCATATCCTTCCCCAGAAGAACAACAAGGCATTGCGGATGTTCTTTCCTGGTTCGACGACCTCATCGAGAACAAGAGGAAGCAGAATGAGATTTTGGAAAAGACGGCGATGGCAATATTCAAGAGCTGGTTCATTGACTTCGAGCCCTTCCAGGATGAGGAGTTCGTTTACAGCGAGAAGCTCGACATGGAGATTCCAAAGGGATGGGAAGTTAAGTCGATTGGAGAAATTGTGAAATTAATCAAGGGCGTATCTTACAAATCCAACGAAATTAAAGACAAAAAAGAAACCGATAAAGATATGGTTTTTATTACTCTAAAGTCATTTCAACGTGGGGGTGGATTTAGACCGGAATACAAGTATTATGGTGGAAATAAACTCAAGAAGAATACATTTGTAGGAGATGGGGATTTGATTATTGGGATTACAGATATGACTCCAGATGCCAAAGTAGTGGGCGCTCCTGCATTGGTTGTATTGCCTCCATGGGAAGATACGGGAGTTATATCATTAGATTGTGCAAAATTAAGTACTATAGAGTACTTTAAAGAGTATCTGTATCTATTCCTAAAGATCACACAGGAAGAGAACTCTACATTTGCAAATGGAGTTAATGTATTGCATTTGAATACAAAATTATTTGCCCAAAGTAAATTTATTCTAGTCCCACCAAAGCCAATCCTTGAAAAGTTCCACTCCCTTGTTGAGCCCCTCTTCAGGAAGATAATTCTCAACGAGAAGGAGATAATGCTCCTGAAAAAGATTCGCGACACGCTCCTTCCCCAGCTTGTTTTTGGAAGGCTGAGGGTGGTGGGGATATGAGCGGGATTAGAACCGCCAATGAGAAAGATATGGTTGAAGATCATATTATTGAAGTTCTTACCAAGCTCGGGTATGAGTACGTCCCGGGAGAAGAACTCACTCCTGAAAATGGAGAAAGAGAGTCCTACAGGCACGTTATCCTCAAGGAGCGCTTCATCAGGTCGATTTTAAGGCTCAACCCTTGGCTTACCGATGAGCTTGTAGAGCAGGTTTACAAAAAGGTTACCGAAATTGCTTACAGGGAGTTCAGCCTCGGCATGAAGGAGTTCTATAACATGCTGGTAAACGGTGTTAAGGTTAAGGTGAGGGATGGAAACGGGGAGAGAACAAGACTGGTACGTCTGATTGACTTTGAGAACCCCGAGAACAATGAATTCCTCGTCGCTGACCAGTTCACGGTCGAGTTCTGGGCCGAGAACAACCTCTATCGTAGGCCAGACATCGTGGTGTTCATAAATGGTATTCCCTTGGCGATTTTTGAAGTCAAGGGCGAGAACTCCAATGAGACTGCCAAGGATGCCTTCCATGACCATATGAACAAGAAGGAAGACATCCCCCAGCTTTACCTTTATGCTCAGGTTCTTGTTGTAAGCGACGGTCTGGAGACCAGATACGGCTCCCCCACCAGCGGCTGGGAGAGGTTTTTCTTCTGGGAAGGAATCGAGAGCGATGATGACCTTGATGTTGTCAAGGGAATTGACGTAGATGACGAAGCTATTCCAACGATGTACCGCCACAGAGAGACCGGAGAGCCGTTCACCAGCGTCGAAGTTCTTCTTAGAGGATTATTTGATAAGAGGAGGTTCCTCGAGTACCTGAACGACTTCATCATTCACGAGCAGGTGGGCTCAGGCTACATCAAGAAGATTGCAATGTACCACCAATTTTACACTGTTAAGAAGGCTATTGAACGCACAGTCAGAGCAGTGCAGAGCAAAAACGTTGAGGACAAGAGGATTGGGACAGTATGGCACACGCAGGGGAGCGGTAAGTCTCTAACGATGCTCTTCTATGCAAGAAAGGCGTTAAAGACCAAGGAGCTGGAGAACCCGCTCTTACTTTTCATTACAGACAGACATGAGCTTGATGAACAGCTCTTTGGAGTATTCAGCAGGGCCATGAAAACCGTTGACAGAGCGGAGAGCATTCGCGACTTGAGGAGGCTATTGAGCAAAAAATCAGGTGGTGTTGTATTCTCTACAATTCAAAAGTTCGGGAGGATGTTCGACAGATTCATAATCACAACTCCAAGGGCTACAGAGGAATTTATTGAGCTAGTTAGAGCAGGAAAGATAAAGAGGGGAATCAGTCTAAAATCAATGAGGGCCGACGAAGAGGAGCGGGACACAGGTTTCATTCAAATCGGCCCCCTTGTTGCGGGCGAAGCCATGGCCAAGGAAGTAACTGTGAAAAAGCTCTCAGAGGTCACAGATGACGACATAAAAGGTACCGGATTTTCAAGTGTCGAAGAACTCATCGAGTTTCTGAAGGGAGAGATGGACAAAGGGCCTGAAAAGAAGTTGATGGAAAGGAAAGTTTACACCGTTGATTTCGAGATAATAGACTGGTATGATGAGTTCACCCCCAAAGATATCTTTTACCCAGTTCTGAATGAACGCCACAACATTATTGTGATAGCCGACGAAGCTCACAGGAGCCAGTATCGTGATCTGGCCAAAAACCTCAGGAGAGCCCTTCCAAACGCGGCTTTCATGGGCTTTACGGCCACTCCAATCGAGTACGAGGACAGGTCAACTCCGCTCACATTTGGAGACTATATTAGTATTTACTCTATGGATATTGCGCTCAGGCATCATGTTGTTGTCCCAATATTCTATGAGTCTCGTTTGCTTAAATTGCACTTGACCAACTACTTCATTGATGAGGAATTTGATGAGATTTCAGAGAAGATAGTCAAAGACCCTGACGTAAAGGACGAGCTCAAACGGAAATTTGCCACGCTCGAGAAACTGATTCTCTCAAAAGATAGGCTCAAAAAAATCGCTGAGGACATAGTGACCCATTTCAACAAGAGAAATCAGACTCTCAAGGGCAAGGCAATGGTAGTTACCATCAGCAGGCGCGTTGCAGTTGAGCTCTACAACCACATCGAGGAGTACAAGAAACAAGCAGGTCTCAAAGAACCAACAGTCGCAGTGGTTATTTCGGGGAGCAAGTCGAGAGACCCTCCAGAGTTTAGACCACACATTCGTTCGAAAAAAGAACTCAAAGCCTTGGAGCTTAGTTTCAAAGATCCAGATTTGGATCCCCAGATGGTAATTGTCGTGGACATGTGGCTTACCGGCTTTGATGTCCCGCCACTTCACACCATGTACTTTGACAAGCCCATGAAGAATCACTCCCTAGTGCAGGCTATTGCAAGGGTTAATAGAGTCTTCGGCGAGAAATCTGGTGGCTTGATAGTTGACTACATTGGCATTGCTGATGATCTCAGAAAATCCCTCTCACGCTACATATCGAAAAAGGCCAAAGAACCAATGACCAATGTGGAAAGGGTCATTGACTTGCTTAAGGAAAAGTACGATGTTGTTTCTTCCTATTTGACAGGCATTGACTACAAAAACTGGAGGAATTTAAGCAGAAAAGAACTTACACTCCTAACAGTCGAGGCATACGACAAAATCGCTCAAAAAGGAGAAGATGCAAAGAAACAGTTCGTCAAGGAGGTTGTCGCTTTAAAGAAGCTGTACACTCTTGCAAGTCCCCATCCTATCACTGATCAGATTAGAGATGATCTTGTATTCTTTGAGATGATTAAGAAGATGATAGTCAAGTATCAGACAAGAAACATAAAAGACATAGCAAGACAGCTGGAGAAAGACATAACAAGTCTGATATCAAAAAGCATAGTTGCTGATGAACCCATTGATGTCTTTGAAATGTTGCAAATGGATAAACCTAACATTTCCCTTCTCAGTGAAGAGTTTCTAAGGGAGCTACTAAACTATGACTACAAAAACTATGTTGTGGATATCATTGCTAAAATCCTCCATGACCAGCTTAGAGCGAGGATGAGGAGGAATCCCTACCGATACAAGACTCTCTACGAGAAGCTCAATGAATTGATAGACAAATACAACCGCCGCATCATAGAAGTTTCAGAAGTAATAGCAGAGCTAGTAGAAATTGCAAGGGAAACCAGAAAAGCCATTGAATCAGGGGAGGAGCTTAACATGAGTGAGGAGGAACTAGCATTTTATGATCTACTACTGGTCGAGGGCGGCGTTTCGGAAAATTATGAAGTAATTAGTAGAGTTGCAAAGGAAATTGCACGGGCTCTTAGTGGATACGTGACAGTGGCAGACTGGAAGAAACGCTCTCAGGTTAGAGCAAAAATCAAAAATGAAGTTAAACGAATCCTAATGAGCGATTTGGGGGTATTTATTAAGGATTACAACCAAATAGTGAGACTCTCAGAACAAGTCCTTAAACAGGCTGAGATTCTTTTTGAGGAGAAGGTTAAGGAGGAAGCCTGAGAATGGTAAAGATAAATCTTCCTGAACTCAAGCCCAACGAAATAGCAAGATTTTTTGAGCTCTACGAGTGCCCACATTATGTAAAACTGCTCTACGAGAAAAAGATGGGAAAACTCAACAAATACCGGTGTGTGTTGGATATCAAAAATCGCATTGATGACGTTCTTGTGGAGTGGGGCGCCAAATTTGAAGAGATGCTTCTTGAAGAACTTCAGTCCCATTTCCCTCAAGCCAAATTTTATGGTATCTTCAATGAGAAAAGGATAGAGGAACGAGAACCTCCAAGCCTCAACTTTTTCATTAAAAACCATGAAGAAGGTCTTTACATTGTGAGTTCAGACGAAGAATGTCGAAAAATAACCCTTGACTTACTAACAAACTTGCCATCAGATGTCCCCACTATCATTTATCAGCCATGCCTTAGGGGGGTCATCGGAAAATTCCCGGTTTCTGGAAGAGCTGATTTCATCATAGCAATTCCAAAAGATAATCACTTTACTTTTTATGTTCTCGAAGCCAAGTTTACCAAAGAGGAGAAGCTCTTTCACAGATTCCAAGCAATAACCTACGCATATCTTCTAAGCCAGACCTTGGACAAGCTCGGAATAAAAGAGGAAATAAGGTTCGCCGTAGTAACAAAGGGAGAGCGCATAACGGAATGGCCACCACTTGGAACGATGAGATTCCCTCAAGAGGCCGAAGAATATCTTCTAACCCTTGAAGACAAGCTCAGTGAAGAGGGCCCATTCTACAAGCTGTTGAGTACAAATCAAGCGGACCTTTGGCTGACAATGAGGTGTGCCGAGTGTCCCTTTGAGCCTCTTTGCATCGCTCGGGCTGTAGAAAGGAGAGATTTAGGTCTTCTGGGTATTCAGCCCGGATATCAAAAAGTGTTCAAGGAAGTTGGTGTTTGCAACCTTGATGATATGGCAAATCTTTATGAGTTTCAGGGCTCTTGGCCAAGTGATTTCCAAATTCCTAAAGCTAGGAGGCCTGATGCTGTCTCCTACATAGTTGGAAAGACTGAGCTTGGACACCTTCCTAGGCTATCTAAAATGGCTCAAGTGCTGAAGAAAGAAATTGAAAGAACTACTGGAGACATGGTATGGCCTGAATTTATTCCGGGGACGGGTTACAATCTTCCGGCAGAGAAAGGTCATTTTTACCCTGAAAATTCTCTTGTCAGGGTTTACATCTTCATTCAATACAGTCCAATTCAGGATAGTTTGCTGGGAATATCTGCAGTCGTTGAGAATTCCCTTACCAAACAGATACGAGTTTTATCTGAGATGGTTGATCACCTTCCAGAAAGCGAAGAGGATGCAATTCAGACAGAGAAAATGCTCTTACGGAGATTTTTTGAAGATGTGTTTCTTGCTATTAAACAAGTTGCACCAAAGCTAAAAGGGAAAACTTGGATACAGGAAACTCCACGAGGTGAGGCTGTTAGAGATTGCACTGATGATGACGTATTCCTTCATTTGTATTTCTATAGTCGTTTCCACAGAGATAAGTTAATGGAAGCTGTGAAACGCCACAAGGATGTCTATGGGATGGTTGCTGTTCGTTCTTTCCTAAGCTTGAGGGGAGCAATAGACCAAGAAGGATACTCGATAATAAAAGATGAGCTCATAAAACGTCACGCTTTGAGATTCCCTCCCGGCTTTGGAATAGTACCTGTAGTTCACCAGTTTAAGCTTAGAGATGGAGAGGCCCCTGAAGAGTACCAAGGTAATGCCCCCTTCTGTTCGCAGTGGGGTTGGTTCAGGTGGGGAGGTCTGGAACAGGATTTCGAAGATCTCTTCAAATTCCTTGTTGAAAAGAACAAAGCAGGACAGTTGGTATTGGCTAAACATGAAGAAGAATGCCCTCTATACAATATTGGAGTTGTTTCTTTTGGAGGATATACGAAAAGAGATGGAACTGAAATCCCTCCACTTTATCCAGTTTTTCATAGAGAGGATGAGCAAATTCCATTGTACATAATCTGGAAAGGGTTCCAAGAAGGAAAGCAAAGTCATTTGAAAAAATTGTTGAAGTATCTGGTACTTGCTGTCAGGCACATAGAGCGTTCAATACCTGAAAGAAGTAAAGATAAATATGTTAAAAAAGAACCATTTAGCCTTCAGAACCTTGCTAATTTCAATCTAGAAGAGGTTACTCTGGCGGAAGTACTTGAGGAGTATCAGAAACTCGAGTATAACACAAGAAGAGAGGAACTCAAAACTCACTACAGACTTCCTCTTTCAGTTAGGGTTTTGACAGGAAAAAGTGTAGTAATACGGGTTTTAGATGTTGACACCACAAACAGGAGAATATTGGGGCAGATGGTCCTTCCGCCAATGGAGGAAAATGGTGACTGGAGAGACTATGACTATGCTGAGGCTCCATTGTTTAGTTTGGACGAATCATCATGGGTAGTTGCTACTCCGCTTGAAAATGAATGTGAGGGCAGTCATGACTGCAGGAAATTCAGGTTAGCGGTGGGGACAGGGGATCCTGCAAAAGAAGTTGCAAAATCTCCTCTTGCCATAATACGACATTTCAATCGGGAAACTGGAGAAGTTGAAATATCTCTGACTTACTATCGGGATAACGGGCCATTTCTTGTGCACCATTCCTATCCAAGGTATGGGGCAAGCTGGGTACAAATACATGGGAAGAGGGTCTCAGCTGGGAGTTACATCGTGATTGATCCAGCTATGGATGACTTGAACATGAATCGAGCATATCATGTTCTTGAGGGAATACTAAACGATCAACTTCATCCTACGTATTTGAAACTTCAGGAGATTTATTCCTCAAGATTCATTGGATCTCAAGATATCAAAAAATACCAAGTATCGCTCTGGAAAGAGAAGCACATACAAGAGTTCATTAATATTCTCAAAAACATTAGTAGGGAAAATAGCCAAGTCAATTTTCCAAACGAGGATCAAAGAGCTTTCATCCAAGATATTGACCACTTTTTAGTAAGCCTGCAGGGACCTCCAGGAACAGGCAAAACGTCGGGAGCAGTTGCACCTGCAATACTTGCGAGAGCATATTCTTCAGTAAAACAAGGGAGAAACTCTCTTTTCATAGTCACAGGGGTTTCTCACAGGGCAATTGATGAGGCCCTTATTAGAACAGCTCGTCTGCTAGCTTCACTTAAAGAACACATTAGTGAACTTAAAAATGTTGAACTTTACCGAGTAGCAAGTAGTGAGAACACAGTAGAGAACATTAGAACGGGATTAGAAAAGGAAAATTTCGTTCCTGAAGATTACAACGTTGTCTTGGATCATGCTGGTAGCGAAAACAGAGTAAATAGGCTACTTTCGGTCAATCAAAACCAGCGCGTACTTATTGGGCAGGGACGTGTTCGGGTTATCTTTGCAACACCGGGAACTATTTACAAGCTATTCAGGAACTCTTTACCTAAGGCAGAACTAGTGGTAATTGACGAAGCAAGTATGATGGACTTGCCAACTTTCATTATGACAACAATGGGGGCTAAGGAGAAGTCTCAGATATTAATTGTAGGAGACCATAGGCAGATGCAACCTATTCAGACCCATAACTGGGAAGTTGAAGACAGAAAGACAATAGAGGAGCATGTGCCATTTCTGTCGGCCATAAACTTTGTGAGATTCTTGCGCAGGGAATTAGACCCTCAGGAGCAAAGAGAGTTCGAAAAACTTCTCTACCGGGATCCTCCACAATGGGAATCCAATACTGTTAAAGATAGTATATTACCTCTTCATCAGTTAGAAGAGACACACAGGTTGCCTACAATTGCTGCAGAGATGCATACAGAATTAATCTACGACAGAGATGGAATTAAACTGAAGAGTAAGAAACAGGAGAGTAAAAAACAACAGCTTATGCAAATTCAAAGCATCTCTACTATTGATGAGTGGGTAAGGTGGGTTCTTCATCCAGATTATCCTTACGTCCTTATTGAACATTCAGATACGTCCTCTACCAAGGCCAACGACGTTGAAGCCAAGATTGTTTCCGAGATTGTAAAAGCAATACCCCCCAAGCTAGAAGTGGGTGTTGTGGTTCCATATAGGGCTCATAAGGCCAGGATTTACAAGGAATTGAGTGAAATTGGAAAAAATGTTTTAGTTGATACAGTTGAGCGATTTCAAGGAGGAGAGAAAGACATCATAATAGTATCAATGGCTTCCAGTGATCCAACATACCTTGCTACAGTCTTCGACTTCATTTACAATCAAAACAGGTTTAATGTGGCTGCAAGCAGGATGAAAGAGAAATTGATTCTGGTGGCTTCAAGAAGTTTCTTTACAGCATCGGCATTTGATTTAGAGCAGTTTGAAAAAGTCAAAGTATGGAAAAGGTTCTATCTACGGCTTAGAGACAGGGGTGAAAAGTTATCTCTAGACTCAAAGTCAATACTGCCAGAAGTGAAAATAAAAGCATATAGACTCGAAAAATGGAAAGACACTAGATCATAAAGAGGCTGTTGGGAATTCCAACCCCCATAATTTTCATTTGGGTATCCCTAATGAAGTTTATCAACTTATGCGTCACACTCACAGGAAGGGGTAGTTTGATATTGTCCATCCTAGTTGTTGCATAATTAATTTTCTGAAGGCGGATGAGAGATTCAATAACACGTTTTCTTGCGCTGCCATGAATTGGAGAGGGTTCACCGTTTACAAACTGATAAAAGCTTCCGATAAGATATGGGCTCGAGTAGTATGTACGATTATCTCTTCTCCCTAGGGGATAGCCAGTATGGGCATCAACCAAGTAATATGTGTAGTTACCGACCTTCACTGGAGAATAATATGCCTTTGGTTCTTGTGTTGACCAAGTTCTTGTAGCAATTCTTTTTCTAACTTCCACTGCTTCAATTGTAATTCCTATGTCTTCAGAAAATTCGCTAAGGAACTCTTGGATAGTTTGCCTCTCGTATTTAGGTATCATCCCATCCCTTGAAATCAATACAGTCACTCTGCCTTTATCGAGGATGCGTTCATTGGTTTTCACTACGCTATTAAACCACTTATCCAAAATTTTGACCATGTCCAAGGATTCGGCACGAGATGGAATTGCAATAGGGTAAATACCTTCAATGAGCCCTGAGGGACTCGTAATGACGGCCCCTCCTCCAAGAGAGGGAGTATCCCTCTCATACCAATAGGTGTAGTCTATTCCAATAATGTAATCGTAACCCGCCTGCTCTTCTAAACTGTAAGGATAAATTCCTAATTTAGGAGGGATTTGGAGGATAAGATTGTAGGAGGCATATTTGGCATAATTACCGAAGATTGAGTCTATCCTAGCTCCTTGGAATACGAGAGGTTTATCCTCCGAATAAAACTTCATTTTGAGCCAATTGTAAAATGTTCTAAGCTCTAGATTACGTTTACTGTAGAGTTGTGGGAATATGATAATAGCCAAGGTGTAATCCTTGATTCTATTAAGACCGGCATCTCCCATAGCATTTTCATAATTTTTAGAATTTTCCCCTTTTACAGGGACGATTTCAACATCATCTACTGAAGCAAAAGAGTTTGAAAAAAGGCCATTTTGAAACTGGTTAAGTTTATCGTAAAAGATCGCCCGGCGAATTCTCTCGCTAAACTTCTCGGGGCAAAACAGGGTTATCCGAAGGTTATGCTTTTTTGTTTCTTTTAAGGTATCTTCGGATATGGGGAGCATATTAGTGAGAATCTCGGGATTTGTGAGAATGCCACGGATATCATCTACGATCTGAAGTCCTTTAGATGTTCTCACTACCAATCTTTCTTTTAGACTAACTGGAATCCCTTGAATCGTTTCAAGACGCTTAAACGTACCAAACGAAGTAATCTCTTGAAGTTTGGATTGATATTCATCTAGAATTGACGTTCTCCAGTCGTCAATAAGCTTCCCAAAAAGAGCCTTTTGAACTTCAGGCGTTAAAACAAGATAGGCATTATGTTCAGTGAAATAATAATGGTATCTCTCGTCTTTTTTGGCTCTTTCGAGGGAGACATTATTGTCATACACCGCTATTAGAAGATATTCAACATCTTCCAAGCTTTTTCCCAGTTCTTTTAGCCTTCTTTCCACATAAATTGCCCCTTTCTGATGCTCGTCTAGGAACTTCATGACATTTTGGTTTCCCGAGATAATATCTACAACTGCGGCAGTTCCAGAGCTTGGTTGGGTTTCACTGTAAATCCTGACCTTCCTGTAGTTTTGTTCCACAGCTTCATCAGCGAGACGCTTAAGGGTGTTCATTACAGCTGGAAGAACGTCAGACGGAAAACTGGAAAGAAGTATAGCGTTCATACTTGCATGTCTCTTTATTGCAAGAATAATTTCTTTTTGGACGTGGTCATATCCTACAGTTCTTATTTCAAATTTTTGGGTAACTGGAATCTCTACCCAACCACTTCTCTGTTTTGTTTTTATTCTTGTTCGTACATATTTAGAAGAAGATAGAACTGGCTTAAGAAGTTCACCCAGAGAGGATCTCACGTAGGAAGTTAGCAATCTTGTTGCTATGTGCGGATCCAGATCATCCCAAGAATACTCTCTAATCTTTTTCAGTTCAAGTAATTCTACCAAGTCTTCATCAATAGAATCTTGAAAAGTGTAATACTCGTAAAATGGTACTTTACTGTAAGGATCTTGTTTATCACGATAATTGTACGGGAAAGTCTCATAGACTCGCTTTAAGAAGTCGAATCTATCAGTATTTTCAAGCTTATTTTCAGCCACGTAATATTTTCCAAGTCCATAATAGACTTGGATATTCCTATTAAACGCATTTTGTGCAATTTCACCGTCTAATTTTAGAATATTCGAGTTGATGTTCATATTGATGAGAGAATCTCTGATCTCTTCATAAACTTTCTCAGGAACACAGCCTCCAAGTTTACGCTTCTTTTTACCTGTAGAGTTCTTCCTGACGGAGTCAAAGAAATCTGTTAACGTACTTTGTTTTGGATGTTTTTGTCTCATTTTAGGAGCCATTGTAGACCCCAAATTTTTCTTTTTCGAGGATTATTTAAACTTTTTGTGAAACTTTCGAGTAATTGGCCTAGTTTAAATCCAAGAATCACGAAGCCTAAGTAATTCAGAAAGAATTTTTATCCCATAATCTCAAAAATGTTTTGCAGATTTATGCGAGATGTAAGTTAACAATATTGGCGTCAGAAAAATGGAGAGACTAAATGGAATGTTCTTATTTTGTAACTCTCCCCTAACAAGTGATACTGTCAGGATGAGCAGTAGGGCGTTAGGCTTAAGTTGCTGACAATACTTCAGAAAAGAAAGGGGGAGCCATGAAGGCTGAAACCATTATTCACTGGATAATTTCAGCCTTAAAACCTTT
>Ga0164310_10000589_pt1 | contig 19589 bp, 23 predicted proteins | sample GuaBasSedimGuay1_FD_121795 | JGI IMG/M metagenome (GOLD analysis project Ga0164310, IMG submission 121795) | Subseafloor sediment microbial communities from Guaymas Basin, Gulf of California, Mexico - Guay1, Core 4569-9, 0-3 cm | ecosystem: Environmental > Aquatic > Marine > Hydrothermal vents... | reverse complement strand
GAGGATTCTCCTCCTGAGGCCCGGATAATCCGCGGATGGGAGCCGTGGGACCGGATGGTTCAAGGCTCTGGTGAACCCTTCAAGCTGTCGGCAGGAAAAACAGAAGAGGTAGCGGACAACAGCTAGGGACTCAACATATCTATTAGTAAGCATGTAGGTCTGCCAACCTTCTCACGGCTCATATGCCTCAAATCACATTCATAACCATCAAGAAAATCGAGGCTGAGAAAGAGCTCACACAGTCTATAAGCCGCTTATCAACACAACTCCAGTCCCAAGACACCGAAACCACTAAAAATAACAGAGAAGAAAACAGAAAAAACTAATTACTTCATAGAGCATGAAAATTGTAATCGGAGTAAGAATATTCATGAGTGACTCTAGAATAGTTATAATTGGAGCTGGTAGTCACTTCACGCTGGGTATATTTGGAGATTTCTTTAGGGTGGATGATCTCTGGGGAAGCGAATTAGTTTTAATGGACATTGATGAAGAAAGGCTTAGCGCAGTAAGTAAAATTCTAATGAGGGTTGTTGAACGCGAGAAGGTACAGCTGAAGATAAAAGCTACAACAAGCCTAAAGGAGGCTTTAGAGAATGCAGACTTCATCATAATGACGATTAGGAGTGGAGGCTTAGAGATCCTTAAGAATATAATAGAGATTCCCCTTCGCCTAGGGACCGTTGAGGTCGTAGGGGACACGGTAGGTCCAAGCGGCATACTAAAAGCCATGATGGAGGTCCCAGCGATTGTTGAAATAGCCGAGAGCATCAGGGATATCTCTCCAAAAGCCATCGTAATGAATTTCACAAATCCGATGACTCCGATATGCGAGGCTGCTGAAAAAGCAGCTCACATCAAAGTCATCGGACTCTGTGGCGGCTTCCGCCATATGCAGAGCTTGGCATCTGATATACTGAAGATCTCGGAATCCGAAAGATTGGATGTCTCAGCCGCTGGAATAAATCATTTTACATGGACCGTTGATCTGTCCTATGAGGATGAAAGTGTATATGCAGAGTTCTTGAAGGGCTTATTACTTGAAGAGAACGAGCAGATAGTGGCTAATCATAGATACTTCATTGGCAGAGATCTCTATAGACTGTTTGGTGTTCCGCCGACCTTAAGCGACAGACACACCTCAGAGTTCTTCCATTACCTCTATGACTGGATTAATCATCCTAGGTATGGACCTATCTTAAAGGAGATAAGCGGCTACATAGATTATGAAAATAAGACGCTTAGCCGAGGGGTCTTTAAGAAGAAAAAGGAAAGAGTGAAGAATCTACTGCGAATGTCAAGAGGCTTAGAGGATGCTAAGATAACCCCATCGAAGGAGTATGCTATTGATATAGTCTCGGCGGTGAGCAACAGGAAAAAAGCGAGGCTTCTAGCTGCTAATATACCGAATGATGGTTCGCTTGAAGAAGTTTCGCTAGGACGATTCGTTGAGATGCCCATTCGAGTATCTGGCGATTGTATAGCTCCTCTAAGAAGATTTAGACTTCCTAAGCCAATAGTGAGCCTGTTAAATCTGCATCTCGACAAGTTTCAGCTTCTTGTGGATGGGATCCTTGAGAGGGAAAAAGATCTAATTTTGCAGGCTATGGCGCTTGACCCCCTCACACCATCACCGGATAAGGCTGAGGATATACTCGACGAATTCATTAAACATGCTTCTCTATATGAATACTTTAGGAAGACCACTAATGTCTGAGAAGATGCGATATTAAGGAACAGGCAGGGGAGAAGATGTGAGAAACTTTTTAACATGACTAAGCAATAATAGTTTACAAGTTAGGAGGTTTGTTTGTTGCGTCTTGCAATAGAAGGAGGAGAACCTGTTCGTAAGGAGCCTTTCCCACCCAGGATACAGATCGGCCAAGAGGAGTTAGATGCGGTAGTTAATCTCATGAAGAAGTATATGAAAGAAGGCGGGGCATTCGACCGCTACGGCGGAACTGAAGTCGATGCCTTCGAGGAGGAATTCGCAAAGTACTATGGGGTCAAGTATGCCACATCTGTGAGTTCTGGAACTGCTTCTATTCACTCGGCACTCGGAGCCTTGAGGCTTGATGTTGGATGTGAGGTGATCTCTTCGCCGATTACGGATCCCGGAGCCGTTGCTCCGATTCTCTTCCAGAACTGCATACCCGTCTTCGCTGATGCGGATCCGGAGACTTTCAACATGGACCCGAAGTCTCTAGAAGAGCGGATAACCGATAAGACGAAGGCCGTGATCGTTGGGCACATAGCTGGGCAACCATGCGATATGGACCCTATAATGGAGGTAGCTGAAGAACATAATCTGATAGTTATAGAGGACTGTAGCCAAGCCCACGACGCCCTCTATAAGGAGCGAAAGGTTGGCACAATAGGGCATGCTGGATGCTTCAGCCTCATGAGCGGAAAACATATTACATCTGGTGGACAGGGAGGCATGGTCATAACGAACGATGAGGAGCTCTACTGGAACGCGAAGAGATTCGCTGACAGGGGAAAACCCTTCGGCACAACCGCCAAGGGAAACCTTTTCTTAGGCAACAACTATCGCATGACGGAGCTCGCGGCTGCTATAGGGAGAGTCCAGTTAAGAAAGCTGCCTAAGATTGTTGAGGCTCGACGCAGAGTAGTCGCAAGGCTCGAGAAGGAGATGAGAGACCTAGAAGCTGTCCGATTGGGAAAGATAATCGAAGGCGCAGTCTCCTCATACTGGTTCGTCTTTCTCCGCGTATATGAGTCTAAGCTGAAGGTAGGCATAGAGGAGTTTGGGAGGGCTGTCAGAGCTGAAGGCATACCGATAGGGGGGAAGTATGGCAACCTAGTCTATGATAGGCCTTGGATAATGGAGAGGCGGACCTACGGTAACTCCAAGTGTCCATGGGTCTGCCCCTTCTGGGGTAAAACCATAAAGTATGAAGGCTCATGTCCAAACGCCCAAAAGGCCATAGACACCCATCTGGTTCTACACATACATGAGTGCTACACAGATAAAGAAGCGATAGATATAGCTGAAGCCTTGAGGAAAGTTGAGTCTCACTACATCAAAAAGTGAAGCCTCAGCTTCTTCACGCTCTCTATTGGAATGTCTCTTCTAGAACTCGCAGTTGACCTCATAGCAATCTGCAAAAAAGAGTATGAGGTTGCGGTCGGCGACATAATCAGCAGCTACATCGTAGATGCAACGCTTTCGATAGGCATAGGGAAGATCTTTCCCCAAACTGTAGCGTCTGATCTAGCAGGCACTATAATCTCATATACTATCTTCGCATCTCTTGCAGTGGCCCTCATCCTTACATTGGAAGAGAAGATGGACAAGAAAACTGGAATGATCTTCATGATGCTATACGCCATTTTATAACTGATATTTGCAGTCTGAATGTTCACCAGCCTTAATTGAAAATGATAAAACTTAAGTATATATTACCAATCTTCAGAAAAATGAGAAGCCTTATCGGCGGGGGTACCCGAGCCAGGTCTAAATAGAATGGGTCAGATCGACCCCTAAGATAAGGGGGAGGACTTAAGATCCTCTGGCGTAGGCCTTCGTGGGTTCAAATCCCACCCCCCGCACCAAAACCGCACTGCGAAAGAAAAAAATCAGGAATGCTTTTTGAATTTGGTTTTCGGCTCAAAAATAAAATGGGAATAAAATATCAACGATCCGGAGAAAAATAAAATACCTAAAGAATTTGGAGAGTTTTCCAGATCTAAAAATGATTCAAGAGGTTCTAAATAAAAATTGGGTTTCCAGATCTAAAAATAATGTATTGATACGGGACAATATTTATATCGCTTCATAAAAATCCATTGTAGAGTCTCCAGATAGTGAGGTTATGATCTAAATCTGTCTTAATATCGCTGGCTGTCTTTCTCTATCCGCTGCATGGAGATGCTTGGCTGTTCTCCAACCGTATATTATGGATGTAAGAGCTGCATGCGTCATTATGCTCATTAGAGAGTATAGTGGGAAGCCTAAAAGCACGCCGATTAGTATGTGGATGTTATAGAGGTTTCTTCTCCCCGCGATTCTCCTGAAGACTCTCTCAAAGTCTCCATAAATGTCCAAGCTTATGCCCATCGTTCTGCTGAATGTATCATAGCAGTATCTATAGAATGATATGAAGAGAATTGAAAACATGCTTAGTATAAGCGGCGTAGAGTCGCCTGTGCTTCTATAAAGAAATAGGGCTAATGAGATTAGCCATGTGAACTCGAAGAGCAAGTCGAAGGCATGCTCCATCTTCCCAAGCTTTGATGTCTGGCTCTTCGCTCTTGCTAGCTTTCCATCTACACCGTCAAGCAGTCCGACGATGAAACTTAGAATGGAGCCTTGGAGCAGATAGCCGAAAAAATATAATGTTGCGGCAAAATATGCGAGCAGATTAACCATCAATGTGACTTGATTCGGAGTTACATCAGTACGCATTAATCTTAGAGTTATCCAGTTCTCCACGGGTCTATGAACATAATAGGCTAAGAGGTCGGATGCACCTTTTTCCTTATCAAAGGAATGTTTCTTCATCCTTCTCACGGGCTGTCAGTCATCATTTTTGAATGAAGTTCTGCATGTCTAGCCCTCTGGAAATTCGTTAAGAATTTTTCATGGAAGGTCTCTACATTCTCCACGGCTGGTAGGATTTTCTCTACCATTCTCCGTGTGAGTGGAGTGTCCACATCAAACCAGTAGTATTTCTCATTGTCGAAGATACGCGCGGTCATCTTCCTCTTACTTGCCAGTAGACTGATCGCGTCTGTTAGTGAATAGCGTCCTCGATCTATTGTCCTTTCAAGAGCACGGAATATGCTTGGCGTGCAGAGGAAAATTCCCATGTCCACACCGTTATACTCTGTGAGTTTCTTGCCAATCTTGAGGATTCTCTTTCCATCGGTACGAACTTTAGTTGCATCATCAATGTCAAGGACACACCTCATATTTGTATCGACACAGAGAATACACTCATCCTTGTGAAGTCGATATTCTTGGAGGTTGATTAAGATCTTTGGGTTGAAAATATGATCAGCCATTGAAAGAATGAAATTTCCATCAATCAGTCTTCTAGCAGCATAAACGGAAAAACCATTTCCCAGACGCCAATACTCATTCTCCGCATATTCTATTTCGACGTCATATTTTAGGCCATCGTTAAGAAACCTCCTTAACTTTTCACCCATATAACCCGTAACTATAATGATTTCTTTTATTCCAGCCTCCTTAATATTGAGTATGACTCTCTCGATGAGAGAAGTCCCAAGTACTGAGATTAAAGGCTTAGGCTGCCTATCGGTATACGGTCTGAAACGTTCACCCCGACCAGCGGCTATGATAAGCGCCTTCACCGTAGATTTTTTCCTCCTCAGCCAAGATTACAAGCATAAAAAATGGGGGATCTGGTTTTTTCATCGCTTCTGTTTCCCTGTATATACTCTTCAATCCACCGCCTCGCAATATAGTCTTCAACCTGTACTGGCGGATGCTTGAAGGCATATGCAGATATGCTGACCAGCTGCCTTACTCCTGCTATTGCTACTCGAATTTCAGCCAAATCATATTCCTCTCTTCTTATTTTTACCGTTTTGATTGAGAGAATCATTCTGTGCGCAGAGAAACCCGCCTAGAAGGATTGTCAAAAATGAAACTTCCAGAACTATGATTGCTGCAACTCTATTTAAATAGAGAACCATAAGCAAAGGGGCGAATAATATGCAGCTGAAAATAATAATCTTATTTATTATCTCCATGTGTCTTACCTCTTTTTACGATTAGAATGGGGCATGGTGCTTTACGGATAATGCTGTGAATGACATTTCCAAGTGTTAATCTGGTGAAGATGTTAGGTTTGGTGTTTCCGATCACGATAAGGTCAACGTTCTCTTGATTCGCTATCCGAACAATCTCGCTGGCTGGATAGCCTTTTCCCATTATTGCATAAGATTCTATGCCGACGCTCTGCACTAAGGTTAGAGTGGAAATCAGGATGCTTTTGGCTTCTTCTTCCATTTCTTTCAGAACATCGGTTTGAATGAATAAACTTTCATGACAAAATGCATCCCTAGGAGCCATCAGCCAACTGTAAAGATGATATGTCGGAACGACGTTGATTATGCAGATTTTTGATCCATACGTCGCAGCTAAATCAACAGCTAGCTCTAAAGCATTCATTGAGGATTCTGATCCATCCACCAGAACTAGAATCTTGGATAAACGGTTCGAAACTTTCGGGAAGATCGCATTCTCAATGTTCTTAACTTCCTTTATCAATTTATTGCACCTATCGCACCGCAAATACGTATCACATCGGTTTAATACGTCGTATCTTACTGGTTCTATCTATAGAAAGCGAAAGACATATAAGATTTTCGGTTAATGTAAAAACAAGTATTTTGGTGATGATGATTGCACAAGGGAGATAAGAAAGAAACAACGGATTTAAGAAGAGCTGTAAAGATAGTTGACAACCCAAAAATACTCGCGGATCCCGTTAGAAGGGAGATTCTGAGGTTGCTTAATATTAAGCCTCAAACTTCGACGCAACTTGCTGAGAGACTGAATCTTTCAAAATCGACGGTCGGTCATCATCTCATGGTATTGCGGAGAATGAAGCTCATCAAAATAAAATGGGCCATGCCTGGCCCCCATGGCATACTGGAGAAATATTACGAGCCAGTTGCACTCGTATTTATTGAGGATTACAAGCGCATCCCTGAAGACTTAAAGAAGTATTTCCTCTCAATCCACATTGAGCGTCTAAGAGGAATGCTAAGCACGCTTCAGCTCATCGGAGATATGACCAGCGCCTTCCAAGCGATCAGGAAGACATGGGAGCAAACCGTGAAGATTCCCTCTGACTTTGACCTTCTAAGCGAACTTGGAAATGAGAGCCTCAAATACATGACTCAAATCGGCCAGAAATATGAGAATATGATGACGGATCTTGACGCGGAGACCCTGCTGACGAAGATTTACAGCGAAGCGCTCAGGGCGATAATAAGCAGTGGCGTTTGGGCCAAGGTATTCACGAGTATAAGTGAGATAAGCACTCTTCTTATAAAAAGAAATAGTGATTCTGGAAGAGGAAATTGCGCTCATAACATTTAAGTGGCAAGAAAAATCAAAATAAGAGCTAGAACCTGTGGAGATTGAAATAATTTACATTGTCTTACTAGTAAGCCAAATGCTTATTCTTTAAGTAATTTCTCTATTTATTCTCAGCAAAATTTATTCACAAATTCGACTGATATTCAAGCCCTTTTCTCCCCGCAACTATCTCAAAGCTTTCTATCCTTTTCTTTAACCCACCAATTTCTCAACTCATCATTTGCGAAGAGTAATTTTTTCTTTACAGTAACGTGACCGTTAACGACATCCAAGTATACGATGCGGCAGATGTCGATTGATATTTCGCGAATGCTCTCGAAGACAAGCGCACAGCCTACTGAAGCCAGCCTATGCCACTCTTGACGCTCAGCAGCTACCTTCAAGTCATACATCATCGTATGTAAATAGTCATAACAATCTACGCTTAAAAGCCCGCTTAGACCTAAAAGTTCTCCTGAAATTTCATGTTCTATTAGAAATAGGACTGTTGAGGCAATTAAGTCCTGTTCCGAAGCGTATGACTATCCTAGCTTTAATCTCAGGTATCTTGCCTCACATTGTTTATAGGAAGATCGATAATGTCACCAGCCGTACTTCCCGTTGGAATGGTGATGAATTCCATTGGGGAACCGTTCTTCCTCTATCTACTATTGAAGAAGAGGAGGTATTGGGAATGAAGCTTGAGATTAGGGGAGTGAACTTTAGCTACGATAGTCGATCCGTACTAGAAGATGTCACCATGAGCGTGGATGAGGGGAATGTTGTAAGTCTAGTTGGTCCTAACAGTTCGGGAAAAACTACACGTCTCAAATGTATTAACAAGATTCTAAAGTCTAAAAAAAGGAGTTGTTTTAGTCGAAGAAAAAGACGTAAGAGAAATGAACCTAAAAGAACTTGCGAAGCTCTTAGGTTATGTTCCCCAGATTTCCGTAAGATCCTTCCCATCCACGGTGTTCGACACAGTGCTGCTCGGAGGAAGACCGTACATAAATTGGAGTGTAAGCCCTAAAGACAGAGAAATTGCATCTCAAACACTCGCCCTGATGGGGATTAAAAACTTGGCACTCAGACATCTTAACGAACTCAGTGGGAGGTGAGAGGCAAAAGGTCATCATCGCAAGAATTCTGGCTCAAGAGTCGCAAGTTATTCTTCTCGATGAACCCACCAGCAACCTCGATATTAAGCATCAGGTTGAAGTTTTAGGCATAATCAGATCTGTTGTTAAAAAGAAGAGAATAGTAGCCCTAATTGCGATTCACGACTTAAATCTAGCATCCAGATCCTTCGATAAGATTATCCTTCTGCATAAATGGAAAATATACAACGCTGGCGAGCCAGCCAAAATCCTCACTCAAGAGAATATAAAAACAGTCTATGGAGTCGAAGTGGAGATTAACAATTCGGGGACGCCATATATCATACCTCTGACACCCGTTAACTAGAGAGGGAACTTTGCTCCTTTGGAGAAACGTTGGATGAAGGGAAGAGAGATATTTCCTGCAAGTCTTCAAGTCAAGTCTTCAAAGTGATCTAGAATGTTTCTTATTAGAAAACCCGTAGTCGTTCTGTCTATTTTTATTGTCGCGTATGTTCCTTTATCATATCATCCTGTCCCTATGACGTTTCCGTAATCTGTAATCGCCGAGACGAAATGTTTGTTTGGTTTCGGAATCAACGCGTATAGAAGCGGCTCTCTCCACTTTTTCTCTTTCGGGTCATAGGCTCCGAATCCAGCGCAGAATTCCCAATAGCACCATGAAATATCTCTTTTCTCAGCTTCTCTAGCCATGAAGTATGTCCACCTAACCCTAGAATCTATATCAGCCTTTCTGTATGCCCCGAACTCTCCTAGGAATAAAGGTATGTTCCCATGCTCCTTAGACCACTTAGCAGCCATATCAAGTAGGCTTATGATCTGCCTTCGTTCGACCTCCGTTCCAAGCCACTTCCTACCAACTGGAGGGGATGGATGAACCCATTCGGCTCCTTGATGCGTAAACTCGAATGGAACGTAGAAGTGAAATGTAACGATTATATTTTTGTCATCCTCCGGTATAACTAGACTTTTGAGTCCATAGATGCTGTTCCAGTCTGCTGGGCCGATGATTATCTTCCTCGACGGGTTTGTCGCTCTAATTATTCTTAATGCCTCTGCGAGAAGTTCATTCCATACTTTCTCGGCTAGTCTTCCATGAGGCTCGTTTAGAATTTCAAAGTATAGGTTCTCCGGATAATCCTTATAGTGCTCCGATATCTGCCTCCATAGTGCTAAGAAACGCATTTTATGGCCTATTGGATCTCGCATTATCTCTTCATAATGATGTATATTTATTATTGTAATGAGGTCTTGCTCCAGAGACTTATTTACAACCCAATCAACTCTCTTAAAGAATTTATCATCAATCTCATATGGGGGATCATTCTCTGCATGTGCAGACCATCTTATTGGAATTCTAACAGTATCGAAGCCCGCCTCTCTAATTATCCTGAAGTATTCATCTTTAATAACTACCCCCACTCGCCCTCCTTCGAAGCCTCTAAGGCATTTCCAAGATTAATTCCTCTATACATCTCTTGTTCCAGTCCTCCCTCTAAGGCTATTGGGAATATATCATAAATAAGTGCGGGAAACATAATTATTAATGTTAATGCAATGCATGAAAGTCCTCTTTTAATCATTCTAATCGGTCCCACCTACAATTAATGGTGAAACCATCCTTAAGCTTCTTACCCAACTAGTTGGATTATAATTTATTTTCGGAGATGAGCAAGCGAAAAAGAATCGTAACTATAGTCCACATGAACCTTCCCGGACGCTCTTAACCTATTTATTAAGGGTGAACCCATAGAACTAAGGAATACCCACAAATGGGTCTCCTCCAGTTTATTTGAAGGTTTCTCTATCCATGGGGGTATCGCGTTATATCCTTCAAATCTAAATATTTTTCATCGCAGAGCATCAGCGGCTCACCATGCGAATCTTTCATATCTAAATGTCACGAAAGAAATCGGCTCAAAACAATATTTCGCCATCCATCTTAGATTCCATATTTTTCTCTTTTAGCTTCCAGCCTCTATCATTGATATTCCTGCCTCTTTCTCATATTCTGAGGCTTTCTTCAAGAGTGATGTGATCTCATTCTCATCCTCCGGCGAAACGCCATCCCCCGCGAGATACATTATTCTCTTATATATCTCAGCTGCTTTGATGAGGTATCCTGCCGCTTCTAATACTCTCTTGTCATCTGGAAATCTCTCCTTAAGAAACCTTGCATTATCTACTCTAGAGATATATGCTAGTCCTATAGACCAGATAATATCGTTGATTCTCACATTGCCCTTACTAATGTAGTCCGCCAACATTTTAAAGGCGTAGGAGCCAAAATATATTCTGCAGCTATCCATTGTAAAATTGTGTCCGATCTGCAATCTGCCGTTAAGAGTTAGGAGTCCCCTCAGATCTTTAGCAGGCTCTCCCCCCTTTATGAAGTATATTATGGCATACTTCCATGGCAAATTATATGCTGCTGACATGTCCTCAACAGCCTTAACTACAAGATCTGTGGGAAATCGATATCCTTTCTCGCCGAATTTGAAGATACACCTTGATTGAACAGGCTCATAAATGTAGAAGTCATCTTCATCGAATCCAGCCAGCAGCTCAAAGTGCGGTGCAAAATACTTTAGATGATATAGTCTAGACATGTTAACAGGCAGTATTACAGCGATATCCTTAGATACAAGGTGGCGGCAGGCATCGATGAATAATTCTCTATCATCAGTGACTAGCAGGTTGTATTTGAGGTTCAGAATTTTAGATGCATTAACGTATCCTGCGAACGGGTCTCCTCCAGGTATTAGATACACTCTATTATTGAATGTTCCAAGATACGCACCGTACGTGAAGCCCATTATGAAGTTGAAGTATTCAACTTGCTCCCTAATTTCATACTTATAGAGTATCATTTGCAGACATGTGGCTGCACAATACGATTTGTTATAGCTTATCCATGGAATATCCGATATAAAGTGGCTTGAAGGATAGGTTCCAATGTCTCCTCTACAAAGCCATCTGGGCTTATATGCTTCAACTACGTAATCATATTGGAATTTTAGCCTTAAATTTATCTTCTTAAACTTAACCTCAGGCAAATGTAGCACATAGCCTGTCATAGCCAATGCTACGATTAAAATTAACGCTACATTAATGAGGTATTCCCTGAATCTCAAAATCTCACCGAGTATCAGATGGAAAAGTTTTTTTATAAAGGTTTTTTAAAGATTTCTAGCTTTAAAAAGACGTGGCGTTATATTAGGTGTAATGATTTAATGATAGAACTTGTAAACCTCTGCGTTAGGTATAGGCGGCGGCAGGAACCCATCATTAAAGGAGTTCATGCAAAGTTTAAGGATAAACATCTAATCTTAGGGCCAAACGGTTCAGGTAAGACGACGCTCTTTAGAGCTATTGCAGGATTGGCGCCCATATCATCTGGCAGAATACTCATCGATGGCGTAAACCTGGATGAAATACATAATAAGCCCGGTGTGTTAGCCATAAACCTAAGCGAGGTTCATCATGTTTTTCATCTAAATGCCTATGATCATCTACGTTTATTTATGGATTTAACTGGTGGAGATTTAGATTTAACTGTAGAGATGCTTGAGGATTTAGGGCTAAGTATCAGTCTTTTAAGGAAGAGGAAGCCGTGGGAGCTCTCCGCTGGTCAGCGAAAGGCATTCTCAACCGTAATAGCCTTATTCTCTAATGCCAAGCATGTCCTTCTGGATGAGCCTTTTGAGCAGCTTGATCCCGCCAGAAAGGGTAGGTTGATAGAGCATCTCAAAGAGTATAAGGGCATATTACTTTTGAATACCCATGAGACGTGGCTTCTCTCAACCCTAAAGGACTGGAGTACACATTTAATGTTTGAAGGAAAACTTTTCGGTCCCATGTATGCAGGGAATCTAGTTAAGGTGAATTTAGTCATTGGTGATATGCCTGATGCAATGTTAAAGTTTACTATCTCAGGCAAAATGTATAGTCTAATGCAAGGGAAGGTTGGAGAGCCATTATCAAAGCTTATAACATTAGATAGGATCTATGAGCTCTCGTTAAGTTAGATGGAGACTGAGAATACATGACATTATATCTTAGGCTTAAGATTAAGGATATGCTTACGAATCCGGAGCAGATAGGATGGGGCATAGGCTTCATAGAGTTTTGGGTTTTGATGTGGATCTTCATTTTCAGCCCAGCATCAGGAGAGACTCTATGGAAAGTCTATGTTATAAAGACTAATATTACTATAGCCTATAGCTTTCTAGGATTATTATCAATGTCCTCGGTGGCTATCGGTTTATCATACAGCCTTTTCTACACGTCGAGAGCCGCGAGATACATAACTAAGTTCACCAAGGTTAGCATATTGAGGTTCATAGTTGAGGACTTCCTTGGAAGCCTACTCGCTATACTGATCTTTGCTCTAACAATATTCTTGTCAGTTATAGGCTTCTCATATGCAAAGTTTAGGATTCTGGCGTTACCCGAGAATCCGCTAGGAGTGATAGTCGACTTAGTAATGGCTGGTGTAGCATTATATTGGCTCGCATACATGATAGCGCTAGTGGTCATAGTATCCGGGAGGACAAGGGCGTTAACAATGACAAGCTATATACCATTAATGTTTGGCTTCATAGCATACTCTCAACTATGGGTTGACCTGGGAAACCTAGCATATATCATACCATTATGTTCACTGCCAGCACTGCTGACGTATCATGGCATAGGAGTATACCCACCTACAGGAGCATACTTACTTTGGCTGGCAGGCGATAAGCCGTTGCCAGTAATAAACTTGAGGCTAGCTGCAATCTCAGTTTTCATGCGGATCATAATTTTCATTACGTTATCGCTTATACTGCTGAGAAAGAGTAGAGGTGTGCCGATGGAGGAGATAAGGCTCTAAAAGATAATGTTACTCAACGCTATATCATAATAATCCTTAAGTATAGTTAAGGCAGAGTCATGTAATCCATTCTTCTTTGGAGCTTATGAAAATTCTATAGTCTTAAAGGGATAATAGCTCTTTTATTGTTTAATTTAAAATTCTGATGCTTCTCGTGAGTTGCAGAATAACGGTTTTTTCCTTTAAGCTTTTTAAGGAATTACGAATATTGGAATTTAATGCTTAAGATGGTGAATATATCATTGTTGTTATTAGAAGTGTTATATGCATCGATATTGTTGTTATGGATATTGTTCCTCGTTATGTTTCTCACAAAGAAGATATATCATTATTATGTGTCTAGAGGTGTTAAGGAGAGGGTTATTATATACTATAATAGGAAGATGATTCACATATTTGCTGGAGGTCTCGCTGCTCTACTGACGCCGTTTATCTTCACCGACGTATATATGCCGCTTCTCATGTCTATGTTCTTAGCAGTGGTGAGCTATCTGCCATATAAGATAGGGAAGATCAATTATTGGTATCAGGTTCCAGAGAACAAGTTTGATGTGCACTTCTGCGTTATGTGGGGACTATCGATTCTCCTTGGAAAGATTATCTTCAACAATTGGTGGATCGGCATCGTACCGGTGCTTTTCATGAGTATAGGCGATGCCGTAACCGGAATCGTAAGGAACTATATGTTCGGTGAGAGAACTAAGAGCTGGTGGGGAAACCTAGCGATGCTTGCGGTCTGCGTGCCAGTAGGCTTAACGTTAGGCTTTAAGGGCGTGCTTGCAGCCGTAGTCGCAAGTATCCTTGAGCATTACGAGTATAAATCAATAGATGACAATATAATTGTGCCGTTGACCTCGTTTCTTTTGGTAAGCATCCCTATAATCTAAATCTGTTGGAGGCATCAGATGTCTAGCCAGCGGCTTCCTTAAATGAATAATGATATATGTTCCTTTTATGGTCGATGAAATGTAGCATTCCTAAGCTAGCATTCTCAAACTTATAAACCGTTACGCCCTCCATCTCCCATCCGATATTCGTCGCGAAGCTATCTAAAACTTCCCCTATCTTAATATCGACTATATATGTGCTCTCCGAAATCATCGCATGAAAAGTATAGCGAGTCGTCATGTACTGCGCCTCCCTGAACCCTGTGTAGGGTTTGGCTTAGAGGTAGATCTTTCAGCCGACTAAAATCTTTCTTTAAATCGTAAACATATAGACTACTTACGTTGTCGAACTCGGAGGAATATATAAGCTGAGTTTTCGGATCAATGGCGCACCACGGCATATGCGACTGACTAGTCTTAACGTATTTTCCAGCGTATGTGAGATTCTCGGCGAAATATAATATAAAAGTTCCATTTTTATATCCATAGTCCTCAACTGGGGCGTAGATTACTCCCTCAAAGTAGTCAATGTCTCCGATGTGATGGTAGCCTTGTTTTCTCAGCTCCTGAGGAATGGGATCGTAGTTTTCAATGATTATGCTGTAGTTTAGGTATGTCTTGCAGAGATATTGTCTCCCGGAGAAATACCAGTAGACACCATCGAATGCTACGCCTTGTCCCCATAAACTACTTATCGGTTGCCTTGAGGTCTCGTACCATTCAATAACGCTTGGAGGACGTGGCTTCCTTAAGCTAGCATAGAACGTGGAGTAAGTAAGCCAAGCTCCAATAATTAGACATACTACTACGATTGATAACATTATTTTTCGGTTTTGAGCCAAAAAGACACTTCTTGATCACGACTAATCTCTTCGTGTGCTTGAATACTTATAATCTTTCTTGTAGACTATGAAGAGTATAAAGGTTAATACATTTCTGCATATATCCCTTAGAATGAATAATAATAGATGAGGAATGAGGCTGAGATGAGAGTGGAGATCGAGGACACTTATGCCGAGGCCTTCGAGGGATTGTACTTCAGGATTCTAGTCACAGCTGATGATGAGGAGACGCTTAGAAAAGCCGGGGAGGATGCAACTGCAACTCCCTCTATAGTGATCGGTAGAATTGAGGGAGGGGTGGAAAGATATCTCGGAAAAGATGAAACTCCTGATGGACGTTTAGGTGTGATCCTCCAATTCTGGGCTGCTTTCGAAAAGGATAAGCCTTTAGATAAGGTTGTCAGCAAGTTCTATAGGGAGTTTTCTTACCGAATAAGGCAAGATATACTTGTAAAGCCATTCACAGCGGTCTTTGATGCATGTCCATATCCAATAGGTAAAGTTGACGCGATGGAGCGTATAGGTCATTGTGGAGACGGCTACGAATGGATTGAGAATCTCTATAGCCGCGAAATGATAATAGTTCCTGTAATGGTGCCGGATTTCAAGATAGAACGTTATCTTAGATATGGACGTGGGGTTACTGGCGGAAACTTCTGGTATATGTGTGAGACAAAGGAAGCAGTTATGGAGGCTGGAAAGAAAGCTTTAGAAGCAATACATAAAGTAGAAGGCGTTGTCACACCGTTCGATATATGTTCAGCTGGATCTAAGACTGAGACGAAATTTCCGGAGATAGGGCCTACTACAAACCATCCATATTGTCCATCATTAAAAGGGAGACTGGGAGGCGCATCTAAGGTTCCCGAAGGCGTCAACTACATTCCTGAAGTAGTAATAAATGGCATAACATTAGAATCCGTCATAAAGGCTATGAAGATCGGCATCGAAGCAGCATCTAAAGTTGATGGAGTAGTTAAGATATCCGCTGGAAACTACGGCGGAAAGCTTGGGGATTACAAAATATACTTGAGGGATCTCTTCTCTTGAAGCTCGACGTTATCTGCTTCGGAGCATTAAACGTTGACAAGCTCTACAAGGTAGATAAGATAGCATCTGCAGATGAGGAGAGTGAGATTCTAGACTTTAAGGAGGCTCCGGGAGGCTCAGCCGCAAACACAGCTGTGGGATTGGCGAGGCTCGGCGTGAAGACTGGCTTCATCGGAAAAGTTGCTAGAGATAGGGAAGGCGAGATGCTGATGAGATCTTTCATCGAGGAAGGCGTAAATACTGACGGCATCGTTGTTGCTTCGCATGGACGAAGCGGGGTTGTTATAGGATTCGTAGATGAGGCGGGTGAACGAGCTCTCTACGTGGATCCAGGAGTAAACGATTCGCTAAGTCTAGAGGAGATCGACATGGATTATACATCGCAAGCAGGTTTGTTGCATCTATCCTCCTTTATCGGCGAATCCTCATTTAATGTTCAGAAAGAGATTGTTAAGATGCTATCAGATATCCCAGTGACGATTGATCCGGGAATGATATATGCTCGTAAAGGGCTTGCGGAGCTAAAGCCCCTGATTGAAAGATGCCTCGCGTTATTCCCGAATGAACACGAGGTCAGAATTCTGACGGGAAAGAACTATGTTGAGGGCTCTCAGATTCTATTGAAGGAAGGTGTAAAAATAGTCGCTGTCAAGCTCGGCTCTCGCGGATGTTATGTAACGGACGGCAAAGAACAACATGTAATTGAGCCGTTCAGAGTGAAGGTTGTTGATTCAACTGGCGCCGGAGATGCCTTCTGCGCTGGCTTCATATATGGGCTGATGAAAAACATGTCGCTTAGAGAATGTGGCATTCTTGGAAACTTCGTCGCCTCTAGAACCTTAATGAAGATGGGAGCTAGAAATGGGCTTCCTAGAAGAGAGGATCTTCCACTGTAATCGCTAATAAAGAGGCAACCTTAAATCTTATATGAAGCATTTACTAAGTAGGTTGTGCGGGTTATAGATGAAGATTATTTCCCTCCGGAGACGATTAATTTCCATCCTCGCCGAGGAGATGAAGAATCGTATTCCTCAATTTGAGCCTTATTCTTCAGATTATCAAATGGTTGTGTATGCCTCTAAAGATCTGGAGGAATGGATTAAACAGAAACTCTCTCTGATAGGCGGATCCTTCTGTGACGCTCTTGAAGGGATGATGTATGACGAAAGAGGCGAGTTTCTGACCTTTGTAAAATCTTGGATTACTATATGGCTTGGAAAATGGAGAGAGAGAGTTAAGCTTCTACATACAAAGCCGAGACTTCCGCCGAATGCTGAGAAAAGAATTAAAGAGGCAAAGAAAATATATAAGAGATTAGAATTCAGGAAGGAACTTAAGAATTTGATGACAAGCAAGCTTATCTCTCAAGGAGAAATATGCATGGCAAGTTTCATCGCTGAAAACCTTATAGTGGAGGAGATTGCGAGGCGTCTGCGAAATCCAAATGTAGATCCGAAGAGTCTAAAGTTAGATCCGATAGACATCTACAATGTACTTTCAAGAAGAGTTTCAGAGATACGAAAGGAGAGGGGACCCTTAATATATTTAAGAATAAAACCGAATCTTCTCTAGCCTCTCATCTGTTGCGACTTATTTAATAAGATGATCCGAATCAATTATTTATGAAAAAGATTTAATACTTTTCTGAGAGAAGTTAATGCAAAATGGAGGTTTGTTAGCTTTGAATGGGAAGGTTAAGGTGCTATTAAACGGATATGGCGTTATAGGGAAGAGAGTTGCAGACGCCGTAGCTCTACAGGACGACATGGAGATAGTCGGAGTGGCTGATGTAGTATCTGACTGGCGTGTGAAGATGGCTCAGAAGAAGGGATACACGATCTACTGCAGCGTGGCAGATTCACAACGGGTTGATGCGATGAAGAAAGGTGGAATCGATGTCGCTGGAACGCTGGAAGATCTACTTCGCAAGGGAGCAGTGGACATTATGGTTGACTGTGCACCGGCTGGCTTCGGCGCTAAGAACAAGGAGACGTTATATGACAAATATGGTGTAAAGGCTATTTTTGAAGGCGGAGAGAAGCATGAAGTTGCGGATCTAAGCTTTGTAGCTCAATGTAATTACGGCGAGGCCGTCGAGAAGGCTGAGAGTGGACATAGATACTGCAGAATCGTATCCTGCAACACTACAGCTGCATGTAGAATATTCCATGCACTCTACACGAACTTTAAGGTTAAGAAGGCTAGAATGTTCCTAGTTCGTCGCGCAACAGATCCTGTAAAGGGAGATACTGGAGGAATAATGAATACTGTTGTTCCATCACATCTCCCAAGTCACCACGCTCCGGACGTTAAGACGGTTATACATGATGCGATCCCCGATCTCTACAGCGCGGCGGTTAAAGGATCCCATACTATGCATCACTTCCACCTCTACGATATAATATTCGACCAGAAGATAACGCGCGATGAAGTTCTTGAAGCTCTACGAAGTGAGCCTAGATTAACATTTGTGAGCTCTAAGGATGGAGTCATCGGTTTAGCGTCGATAATTGAGATAAGCCGAGATTTAGGACTTCCAAGAGGAGATATATACACTATTCCATTGTGGGAAGACTTCGTGACGGTGATAGGCGAGAATGAGCTACTATTAGCGGCTGCCTGCCCCAACGAGAACGATGTTATACCGGAAAACATCGATGCGATTAGAGCGTTAACTCTGATCGAGAAGGACGGGAGCAGAAGCATCGAGAAGACTAACAAGGCTCTGAAAATCCCAGAAGTTCTATATTAAAAAACCTAATTTTTATGTTTTAGGGTGAATTTATGCCTAGATTTCTTACATTGGACGATGTAGATGTTAAGGGCAAAACGGTTCTTGTGAGAGTGGACTTTAATTCTCCAGTTGATCCGGAGACCAAGAAGATTCTCGATGACACTAGAATAAAAGCTCATGGAAAGACCACGCTTAAAGAGCTATCTGAAAAAGGAGCGAAGGTTGTTATATTAGCTCATCAGGGACGCCCGGGAGATCCGGATTTCATTCCACTTGATCAGCATGCCAAGAGGCTGAGTGAAATTCTAGGTAAACCAGTGAGATACGTTGATGATCTATACGAAGAAGAAGCCAAGAGGGCGATAAGGGAGCTGAAGGAGGGCGAGCTCATCCTACTAAAGAATACACGATCTTACCCGGATGAGCGGAAGTCAAAGAACCCTGAGGAACATGCCAGATCGGAATTTGTAAGGGAATTAGCATCATTAGCCGACCTGTTTGTTTTTGACGCCTTCTCAGCGGCTCATAGGTCTCACGCTTCAGTCGTAGGCTTCATAGCTGCGTTACCAAGCGTTGCGGGCAGAATCATGGAGCGTGAGCTCAGAGCTCTATCGAAGGTGCTGGAGTCTCCGGAGAAGCCTTGCATCTTCATTTTGGGAGGAGCGAAGGCAGATGATTCATTAAATATATCCCAGCACGTTCTAAATAATGGAATCGCAGATTACGTTTTAACGGGCGGAGTGACCAGTCATCTCTTCCTTGCTGCAACCGGCGTTGACCTAGGGAAACCTAATATGGAGCTCCTCGAGAAACAAAAGGTTCTAGATCTAATTCCGGGCATTAAGGAGCTCATGGCAAGGCATCCCGGGAAGATTAGGGTACCAGTAGATGTTGCAATCAATATTGAAGGGAGAAGAAAGGAGATTTCAATTCGAGATCTTCCAACAGAATATTCAATACTTGATATAGGAGCAAAGACCATCAAAGAGTATTGTGAGATAATAAGG
>Ga0164310_10000588_pt1 | contig 19592 bp, 29 predicted proteins | sample GuaBasSedimGuay1_FD_121795 | JGI IMG/M metagenome (GOLD analysis project Ga0164310, IMG submission 121795) | Subseafloor sediment microbial communities from Guaymas Basin, Gulf of California, Mexico - Guay1, Core 4569-9, 0-3 cm | ecosystem: Environmental > Aquatic > Marine > Hydrothermal vents... | reverse complement strand
AGTTAAAGAGAAAAAATTCTCAGGGTTTTTCTTCGGTAGCCTCATCTTCTCCACTTTTATGAACCCGTGCTCTTCCAGAAGCAGGATTTCTGAAATCCTCTTGCCTGAGGGAGGAAGCCCTTTCTCAGCCATCAACAGAACCTCCAAGACGCCAGGCTTCAAAAAAGACCGTATGAATCTCATCTTAGGTATGTCTTTTAACGTCAGGCTGTGAAAGTGAATCTCCTCTACCTCCAGAAGGTCATTCATCTAAATGCACCTCGAGCGAGGATAGGTCCCAGATCGGCGTCGATTTGAACCTGAACTTCATTGTCTCGCTGTCCTTAAGCAGGACCCTAACCCTTCTCACGCTGAGTACTCCAGCCCCCCTAAGCTCTGATAGCCTTCCAGAAATTGAGTTTCCAGACACCTTCATCCCTTTTTGATGGAGCCAATAGCTTATCTCTCTCTTAGTTAGACCTGTTACGTAGAAGCCACCCTCTGCCTTGTACTGCCTCCTGTGCTCTCTTATCACGTCTATTATGGCTTTGTGTAGGGGGCCGAACCTCTTTATTCTGTGCCCGTAGTGTGCCCCAGCACCCTTTGGGTTCTCTCTAACAACCTTTACTGGAACTTCAACGGTAAAAGTCCTCCCGCAATATGGACATTTAACAACTTTCTCCATGAGATCACCTTTCACGACTGGGGTTCTGCCTCTGCCTCCAGCCTCCACCAAACCTCCCTCTCAGCCATCAGCCTCTCAACGCGCGCATTCTCATAATAAACATCCTCAGGACCCCAAACGGTAAATCCAAGCTCCTCAAGTTTTTCTCTTATAGCCAAGAGAGCGTGGGTTTTCCCCGCTTTTATCGGCCCTCGTGCATAGCAAACAATTCTAACTTTCCCCTCCATCATTTCGGAGGATTCCTTACCAGATGACTTTTCGGGATAGGGTTCAGGCTTCTCATCCATACAAATCATCCCCCAAACATCTTATCGAGTGCCCTGCCTGGCTTTTCGAGAACCCATTTGCGCTTGGAGTAGACGAATTGATAGTAGCGTCTTCTAAGCTTTCTCAACTCACGTTGGCTCTCCCTTCTATCTCTTTCTCTGCGACGAAGCTCTCTTCTGAGTTCTGCAAGCCTAGCTTCGAGATGGGCTATTTCACGCTTTAATTCTTGCTCTCGCTCCCTGTTTTGCTTTATGTTCTCCTTAAGCTTGACCTCGAACTCCTCCAGTTGCTTCCTGCTCTTTGGAACCCCTACCTTCATTCTAATTCCTCCCACCACGCTTTTCTTATCGTCTTTACCCTAACGTCAAAGCCCATATCCTTGAGATTGCTTATCAGCCACAGAACCTTCTCTTTCGGTGGCTCCTCCAGCTTGTTTAACGACGGGTAGTTGTCCATTCCAACGTATATTATCGGCTTGTAGCCTGCAGGCTGATCCCTCAGGGCGTTCTTAATCCAGAACAGGAAGGTTTCAGAGAACTTTAAGATGGGCTCGATTGAGATGGCTTTTTTGATGAAACGTATCTGCCTCATCGCCATAAGGCTCATTGAAGGGGGCGGGGCTTTAGAGTATCTCATAAAAAGCTCGTCATCGTCGGTTAGAATCGTCGCCCCAAGTATAACGTTTCTAGGGATAACCCCCAGAAAATCTAACAGCCTGGATGGGTTCTTGGTGAAGGTCATAAAGGTTGTTTCTGGCCTCAGTCGCATTGCCCTTATTACCCTCAATATCTGCTCATCTGAGAAAGAGGGAGACATCCAGTCGCCCATAGAAACTGGGAAAACAACCTCCGCTTTTGGAATGGACTTCAGCCTCTCTTCGATAAATCTCGGTTGGAAGCCGTCTTCATAGTTTTTCTTTCCCTGCCTTCTGTATTTCTCTGCAAGTCTTCTTGCCCAGCAGAATGAACAATAAAAGTCGCACCCAATCATCGGGTTCCAGGTCGCAACCCTCTTCCCCTTCTCGTCCGTGAACATCAAGCTCTTCATTTAATCCCTCCCTTGTGCTTAAGCAGACTTCTGAACTCCCTAACCCTTGCCCTTACTGTTTTTGGGCTTATTTTTAGGGTTCTTGATATGTGCTCAACAGTCAGAGGAACCTCGACGCAGGATTCCGGCTCCGCTAGAATCCACCGTCCCCTGTGATAAACGAATATTTTCTTGCTTCCATTTGGCATAACCAGCCTCGTGGCTCCGTAGTACCCTCTAAACAGCCGTCTCGTCTTCACTATACCAAGCTCCGCAAGCTTGGATATCGCCCAGCAGACTCCACGCATACACGGCTTCGGCCATCCCTCGTGCTCATAGAACCTGCAGACCTCCTCATAAATCTCTCTGGTCGTCATGGCCCCTTTCTCCTTGACTATGACTGCAACTGCGACTGGAAGAGGGGGTCTCCTAAGCTTTTGATTTTCTTCCATTCCTTCTTCTCACCTCCCTCAAAAGAGAAAGAAGGGCTTGCAGTTCTTCGTCCACTTTAACCAATTTAAACAGCATTGCTACTATCAAAACCCATTGAAATACCTCGTTTATCATCTCATCACCCTTACCATCGTTGCTGGGGAATCCATAACAACGAACAATCTCTTTATGATGTACGACTTTACGTTTGCAAGCGAGCCGTACTTTTTCATCGTGGAGACAAGAATTCTTACGCCCTCTCCCCTGACAAGGACGTGGATCGGTGTTCCATCCAGCTTGCTCGGATTTAGGCCAGACTTCCTCAGTATTATGAAAGCGATGTTTCTTGTTGGAGACCCTGCATCGGCTACGGGCGTTATTCCCTTCTCGCTCCACTCCTTTTTAATGAAAGGATAAAGCACCCTCATCGCTGGACAGGATCCCTGCCTGTAGAAAACGACCATCATCTCATCGCAATCCAAATCCATTTACAACGCCTACCCATATTTTTCAAGCAGATCCACTCGGTACAGGAACCTTGAGCCTTCAGAGGCGTGATCCTTCCACTCCTCCAGAGTCTTAAAGCCAGTAAATGGAAGCAGGTGCTCCGATTCCTCAAGCAGTTGCTCCGTGCTCTCAAACTCGCCTATCAGCCTTAGGAATCCCTTCCCGACCTTCCTTCTCTTCCCTCCAACGCTGGTCATTATCGTTACCATTCCTTCCTCTTTTTTGTTAGGTCTCATTGTGTAGACGAGTCCCTTTTCCAGCAGGAAATCAAGAGCCTCCTTTACGTTGAACCATATTATCCCTTTAGACTTCCTCCTCGTATTCATCTATTATCTCCTCCTCTGTTGAATTTTCCGATAACAGGGCTCTTAGAACGGACTTGCAGGTTTCTTCCCATAAGCTGAGCCTTCTCCTGAAGGCTTCCTCAAGCTCGATACCCTCTTTTCCCTCTACCTGCTTTGATATTTCCCTGAAGACCTCTAGTGCCACGTTGGCTACTCTTGCCGAGGCTGAAGCCGCAAGAATGCCAACTAAATCTGCTTTTTCCTCTTCCTTCTTTTCCTCCCTTTCTTTTTCCTTTAATATGTCGATTTCGACTATTTGTGGCTTGTATCCTTCCTTTTCTGGTGGCTTTGTCTTCACAGCTATCCTGGATCCAGGCTTGACGTTCTCCAGAAACCTTACGAGATCGGGCTTGAAAACCATGAAAGAGCCGCCGTAGTCAGTAACGACTATTCCATAGTCTCCAGAGCCGTCGCTCTTGGGCTTTATTATCACATCCTTAACATTCAAAACTAATTTACCGCTCATACTTCTTCCCTCCACAGGATTGGGGGAGGCACCTAGCTAGGTGCCTCCTTTCCCATCCCAAAAACTGATTTCCTGTAGTCCCAATATCTCTTGGTCAATATGAGCCCCCCAAACGTTGTTTGAATTATTCCCTCGTCTATGAGCTTTGCAATCACGGAGTAGATCCTCTCCCTCGGATATTTGCCCTGAAACTTGACGTACAGATAATCGAGATCGACCGGCGTCGGGGTAGATCCAGGGCTTCCCTCCATCGTTTCTAGGATATCTCTCTCTATTTCGCTATCTGAAATCAAAGAATCTATTGCCGACTGTGCTTTCTCAACCTTTTTCTTTATGGCTTCTCCCTTAACCTCCAATTTCTCTATCTCATCTTCCCGTTCCCCTTCCACTTCTTCCACTTCTTCTGTTTTCTCCTCCCTCGGTATCTCCTTGTCAATCAGGGGAGGCTCGGAAAACCTATCCAGATTTGGCTTGTTTAAAATCCTCCAGAGCTTAATTCCATAAGCTGTCAGGTATGCCCCCTTCCTTCCGCCCGTTTCTATTATTCCGAGATCCTTCAACGTTGAATATCTGTTTCTAACCGTAACTGGAGAAATGTCCAGTTGCTCGGCAATTTTTGCGGAGCTGGCTGGTCCCATGACCAACGCGTCCATTATCTGAAGGTCTGTTTCATCAAGTTCTGCTATTATCTTCTCAAGGTCTGAGAGGGCAACGGTCATGGCTCCCTCAACTTTTGCCTTGAACTCATCAAGCTCGAGCCTTTTTGCCATCTCTATGAAGAGAATAGCCGCATAGTCCACGTCCTGAGGTCTAACTATCACTTTTGTATGGCTCTCATCCGTGCTGTGGAAGGTGGCCGCAACTGCGGCTGACACAGATGTGAGAACCTCTCTGAATCCAGGGTGGAATATCGGTATGCGTCCAGTTCCAAACCTTTTTACCAGATTTGTGGACCAGCTGATGATCTTTTCTTTTGCCTCTTCCGTTATTATGACTTGAGAAGGCTTTCTGGTCCAAGCCCAAAGGATATGCCTGTAAAACACCTTCGCTGGGATAGGAAGGTCTGCCCTCCTCCTCCTATCTATAAGCTCTTGTGGAACGTCTTCCCTGCTGTAAGGGACGAAGAAGTGCCATCTAGTTACGTTTGTTGGATCGTAGAAGAGAGGGGTATCTAAAATAGCCTGACATACGAATGGATAACCCTTTATTTCCGCTTCTCTCATGTTTATCGTTCCAAAGAGCCTTACCCTCATCGGAGCCTTTCCCCTCACGACTCTGGAAACAACGACCATCTGCCTGGTTATCGCTTCCCTGAATTCCTTCATCTCTTCGCCACGCCACTTATCCATTCCCTCGAGTACTGCGGCACCACCATCGTTCATTGGAAGGATTCCCCACGTTAGTGTTGGTGGCTTGGTATCGACGTTAATCGTGTATAGAACGCCTGTTCTGCTCGCAGTCTCAAAAGGAGTATATGCGGCACATGGATATGGAAATTCCCCTTCGTTGCTCAGAAACCTTAGAATCTCGGACTTTCCAGTTTTTGTATCGCCTATGTGAATCTGCCTTATCATCGCAACCTTAGTGTAGCCGTCCAAGTTTACGATTGATGGCAGAGAATGGATTCCAATTAGAACGCATTTCTTGCCCAAAATTCTTTTTTCCCCGACTATGTGGGGAGCTATTTCCATCCACAAATCCTCGTTATCCTTGAAGATCTTAGACCAAGCCTCTTTGTCCGCACCAGTTATTGTGAAGGTATCAAGATCCGTTTGGGCTGGAGATATTTTATCGGCAAGGACTGTTATGTCTCTTGTGCGTGGATCTATCACGACTTTCCCTTCTAATCGTATCCTCCTTGAGACTGGAACTAGAGAATTTACTAAGTAAACCTTCCTATCCTGGTATTTCCAATAGCTGAAAGAAGGGGGTGCAGATGTTGCCTTCCTCAGCAGATCCCTTACAAAAAGAATTGAGAAGTCCATGAAGTCCCTTTCCTCTATTCTTATCCTGTGCCCCCCCCTAGAGTCGCAGGGGCCATTGGAGTTGTAGAACCACGTCGATAAAATCGATCTTAGACCTGTTTTATCGTTAAAGACGACCATCTGAAGAAGATCAACGTTTTTAGGATCTCTGAGGTCAAAGAAATCTTCGGCTTCGCAGTTTTCACAATAAACCCTTAAGATCTGGGGTAGTGCTTTGAAGGCTTGCTCACCACTAAGCTCGAGTTCAAGCTCAACTTTCCTCCCTACAATTTCAGCACGGAGATCTTTCAGCTGAATTTTTAGGGGTTTTTCTTCATCTAATCTGATTTTATGAGAAACAGGCTTATCTGATTGATTTTCTTCGTCCAATTTGAATCCTGGCATTGTTTAAAATGATTTATAATAAATTTTTCTAAAAAAGAATGAAGCACGTGCTACAATTTTTTGAGAAAAAGGAAAATACGAGCTTTTCGACAAAGAGAAGCAGAAAGAAAATAGAAAAAGCCCCTATGCGGGGATTCTGATTGTATTGTCGTACCACTTGATGTTATTCTGATCCTTCCAATTTCCCGCCCATCCCAGGAGGGAGCCTCATCATTCCCTCGGGATTGCCCTCCCAGGACGGGTTTCAGGTTCCGAAAAAAAGAAAAGAGAGAAAATAAAAACCTTGCTGATAAAATACGTAGCACGTGCTACAAAAAAAGAAAGGGGGGATTCAGCCCTCCCGTTCTTTGCTTTCATACCTGAGCTTCCATTCCTTTACTGTGCCCTTAACCAGTTTTATTGCGATTGCGTCTATTACTGCCTCCTCTTGTTTAGTAATGAAAGCCTTTGCTATGTATGAATCGGCCAGCAACGCCATCTTCTTTGCTATCCTCCAAGCCTTTGGATCTATAAATTGCATTAATGCCTCTTGTTCCGTATCCCTAATCAATTTGATGGCTTTTTCGAGATCTTCAAATTCAACGCCTATTGAAGCTAGCAGGATCTTGATCTCCTTTATGGTTCTTCCCCAAGATGACATCGAAGCCACCCCCTACATATCCCTCGCAACCCTTCCTGCTCTCTCTGAGTCCCCTTCCTCCAATGCCTTCATGATCTCCTCTATCGTGCTGGCTATTCCTTTAAGCCCTATGTCCTCTGCCTTTTGCTTCAGCTCCGATAGCTTCTTTATTGTTCTTGGTCTCTTCTTCTCCACCGACTCGGCCATTATCAGATCAACTTCCCTCTTGAAGTAGGTCATGACGTTCTTGATTATTCCCTCCCTGCTCTGGTCTATTACCTCCTGCAATGCGGCCTTTTCCATCTCTGACAAGTACTCTGGTACCTCTGGATTTACCGCTGTCGCATTTATCGGCAAAAGGGAGAGGCTTATCTCTGGAATTTCCACGTCCTCAAGCTTTGGAAATCCCAAAACCCCGTACTGCTCAAATATTTTCTTCAGAAGAGATACATCGTCGCTTTTAGCGTATTCCTTTATCCATTTGTTTATCCTGTCTATCTCTTTGTTGAGTTCTTTTACTATTACAGCCATCCTCGCCGCACCCCTTGCAGAAGCGAAGTAGATTTTCTTAACGATGTAGTCTCCTTCCTCTGTTGCTATCACTATCGTGTGCTTCGCCAGTTGATTGTACAGCGTCCTTCTTATGGACTTCAGCTGATTGGAGAACATAGATGGGAAGGGCGAGAACCTTACAACCCTCCTTCTGAGGACCTCTCCAGCGGATGGGATTCTGCGGTGCGACGATTTTACGGTTCTCCTGCCCGAGGCTTCGGAATCCTTCTTCATCGCAAACTTCTGGTCTATCTCTGCCATGACGTCTGCAAGCTTATCTATGAATTCAATTGGGCTACTAACATTCTTCAGGTCGATTCCCCACTCCAATCGCCTTTCCGTGCCCATGTGAATGCTGACTATGAACCCAACGACGTTCTCGCTCATTCCATCACCTCCCTAAGCAGTCGAGAGAGAAACTCGCCTATTTTGGACGCTGGAATCATCCCGCCAGCGGCCCTTCTGTGCCCACCTCCTCTTCCACCGACTTCCGAGGCAATTCTTGATATCAGAGAGGCCAGATCCCAGCTCGAGTTGTTTGGTCCCCTTGATGTTATTGCCACCTTCCCCTCGATATTCGAGGGAAACACGATTATTACGTGCTTTCCAGTCCTCTTGCATATCGTATTTGCTACCGCCCCAGCGTATCCCATCATCTCCCTGTCCGTCTTTATTATCAGGAAGCTGTCGCATTTTATGGCCTGCTTTATGAGGAGCCTGACAAGCTCTTCCTTTTTCTTTCTGGCGAGATCTGCCCTTCTCCTTGCTTCTGGCAGGATCTTCTCAATGCTCTCTAAATTGTTCAGAATCTTATGCCTGAAGTTGTTGTCTGCCGCATCAAACCCTATTGCCGCAGAGAGGATCGCACTTATCTCCCTCAGCTCCCTTGGAACGGTTCTTCTATCAATCATCTTGTCTGAAATAGCCCCAAGCAACGCAATTTTCTTTAGCTTCGGAATGCCAGCGTGCAATGCCAGATATACGAGCATTGACGTGCTCGTGCTCTCATCCCACACAACCCTTATGCCTGAATTTACGATCTTCTCCGTCGTCCCGTGGTGATCGTATACCATCGGATCGTTGAATTGGAACTTCCGCATCAGCTCTTTGAGCTTTGCTTCCACAAATTCCACGTCCTGCTCCTGAATGCCTATGTCCGCTATTATTACTGGCTCGTCTATTTCCTTTAGCAGAGGAACCAGATCAAAGGGCTGAATGAACACCACCTTGGCTTCTGGATACTCTTTTTTGAGGAGAAACGCTGATGTTATCCCGTCCAAATCGCCATGAGCTATTATCAACATTATACGTCCCCCCAAATTTCCTTTATCTCAGACCAGTTGTCTTGCATCTTGTTCCAGAGGTCTCGCTTCAATTCTGCCAGCTTATCTATTGTTTCCTGTTTCTTCATCTCAGCCCTTTCTTTCAGCTGTTTGAATACAACTCCAAGCTTTTCATCGATTTTTTCTAGGTCGTTTATTTGTTTCTGTATTTTTTGGATCTCCTTCTCGACTTTCTTCTTGCTCCAAGCCGTGAATACGTCCTGCTTTACTCCTTCTTCACCAGCTAACCTCGGAAACAGAAGCTCGATGAACCTCGTCCTCTCGCTTGCCGATCGAAATGCCTCTGGATTGTCCTTCAGTTTGAACAGGAGCCCTATCAGAGAAATTCTGTCGTATTTTTTCAGTATGTCGCTTACAAGCTCTTCTTTATTACCGTAGGATTTTGAAGACAGCCCTATCAAAAGCTTTTTCTTGACGCATAGTAAAGCCTCTTTTATCCTGTCGTTTACCGTTTTGTTTATCTTGAGAAGCTGTTCCTTTCTTTCCTTAAGAGAGTGTATGCTCTTTCTGATTTCCCTCGTTTGATTCAAGGTTTCAGACATCAGCTCGATTATCTTGTCCAGGTCTGTCCCCGTTCTGAACCCTCCCTGACCGTAGGCTGTAGCCGCAGAAACGTACTGGCTGTCCTGAAGGAGCGTTATTTTGTGATTTATTTCCCCGATCTTCAGCCGCAGTTCTCTGTTTTCTATTGCTAGATCCAATGCCCTAAGGTCTTTCTTTCTTATGAAGGAGAATCGCAGAAAATCTCCAGAATAGTTTGAGAACCTGAGTATTATGGCTTTCCCGGTCTTCAACTCCTCTATTTTTATGTTTCTTGGAATTTCCCCGTATTTTACTGCGTATTTTATCACGGCTTTTTTGAGCAAGCTGTTTGCCTCCTTCCTGCTTATTTCCTTTCGCTCCTCTCCGTCGAAGAATGAGAAGTATGCAACCCCGTGCTTCACGTTTTTTGCTCGAATTATTGCTGGAGGCTCGACTTCTGGTGGCTTATCCCAGCGCTTGCTTACCCGCAGATCTTTGAGATCAACGGCCATGTAAACCCAGTTAGACAAGACCCCTCGCCTCCAACGCCTCGACTATCTCCCTGAGGGAAGAGACCTGCAGTATTTCAGCATCTTTTGGAGTCTGCTCTGGTATTCTGAGGAATATGACAAGCTTTTGGATTCTCGGGGAAGTGCTCACTCCTATTTTCTCTGCAAAAGCAGATAGGCTACCCAGCTTTTCTTTATCCTCGTCGCTCATCCGCAAAACGGGCACATTCGGAACGTCCTTGACCTTTCTCAGTACCTCTATGAACTCCTGCAGGAGCTTTTCTCTCGTTTCTCCCTTTAGAAAGAGGAGCTTTGTCCTGCACAGGGCTATTAGGTCTTTTTTCGCTGTTAAAACGATTTCTCTGGTGAAGGTTACCCTTCTGATAGGTTCCTTGTCGAGAGAGGGCTTCTCTATCTTCAGCAGAACCCTAGGTATGGGGGTGTAGTACGTCAGGTACTTCTCGCTTTCGTAGACGTATTTCACATCGTAGAGCCACTTGGCCGCTATGAATACGTTTTTAACCGACTGCGTCCCACTTTCGGGAGGGACGCCTGCCCCTTCCTCCTGACTCAACCTAGGCACCACCTCTGATCGGGGGCTCCCCTCCAGCGACCTGAGAAAACCCCATAAGGGGAGGCTCAGCGGTCAGAGGGGAGCCTTTCCCTCCATCGGTGTAGCACGTGCTACATAATAAAAGATGGGAGGGAAAGTTAATAGAGCTTCTCGAAGATTGATATCGCAACCTCATCCCCCTCCATTAGGAGATCTAAGGGGTTGTAAATCAGATCGCTGAACCCAAGCAAAGTATCGTCTGCGTAGGCTCCTGGCTGTCCTATCACCACGCTCATAACCTTGAAATCGAGTTCTTCCTTTGCGGATCGGAACCTCTCGAGCCATTGATCGCTAACCGTTGATATTCCGTCGGTTATCATTATAATGTCAGCCTTTTTCATGCCCTCTGACTGTATTATCTCCAAAGCTCTGTTTAGAGGTTTCTCGAAATCAGTTCCGCCCCCTATGAACCTTGATATGAACTTGTAGATCTTGCTTGGGATCTCCCTGCTCTGCGATGGATCTATCTCTATCGTTATCAGCGGATCGTACCTAGACGAAAAGTGTATTCCGATAAATTTCCTGCCCTCCTGGTAGCAAGTCGTGAATATACCGATTGCCACAGCCTTGCTCCAAATCTCCTTCTCCCCCTCCATAGATCCAGAGTTATCGATAAGCACGATGACGGGTCCTTTTCCCATCTTTTCCTTCGCCTTGATCTCATAGCTCAGCAGTTTTCCGTTCATAAGATCCATAAGAAAGAGAGACCTAAGCTCTGGTACCGCAAGCTTTGCTATTTCAGACGGGAGCAACCTGTTTACGTCTGCGTCTCTTCTTATCGAATAGATCTCGCTTGAGACCTGCTCGATCTTCTGCTTCTTTATTGATAGAGCAAGCCTCTTGTATTTCCCAGCCATCTGAATGATCTTCTGAAGCTTCTCATCCTGTAAAAACATCTGAGCCATTTCTAATTTCTGCTTTATGTTCTCTAAGGTTTCTGGTGAACCGGGCTCTAGTCCCCAGCTCAATACGTCGCTTGTATCCTTTGCCTTGTCCCGTGCTTCTCTGAGGGACATCTTCACGGCTTTTTCTATCTCCTTGGAATACTGCCTTGCCATTTCCTTGACCTGTGATGAGAGGCTGGAGATATCCCGCTTCATCTGGTTTGCCTTCGCCTGCAGTTTCTGCATTGTACTTTGCAATTGTGCTTTCTTTTGTGGGGGTGCGTTTTCCATCAGATATTTGAGACCCGCAATTTGCTGTTGAATCTGCTTTAGATTGTCCTGTTCTTCTGCGAGTTGATTCTGCTTCTCCCTCAGATCTTCGGGGAGAAGCTCCAATAGTTTCTGGATAAAAGCCGCTGTCGCTATTCCTGAAGATATGACGTTCATCCTCGTCTTTGCTCTGAGGGACTTGAACTCGTCCAGTTCAAATACCTTCGAGAAGGCCACCAAGTGAGGTTGAGCTTCTGGTGCAACCTCTTCGCAAAGCCTTGGTGCGTATTTGTAAAGAGAAAAGAAGGTGTCCTGCACAAGCTCCGTTGCCAGCTTCGTTTTCTCTGAAGCCGTGTCCTCTGCCTCTTTTATGAGCTTGGAATCCGAGATTTCTGTAAAGAACATCTCGTCCAAGCGGTCGTGTACTATTACGTTTCTATCGTTCATTCCTCATCAAGCTCCATTCCCATTATTTCCTTGACTATTTTCTGCTGAATCGACCTCGCCCTCGCCAAGTAGGAATCAATCTCTTTGGTGCTCTTTCCCTGATCGACCATCGTCTTTCTTATCGCTTTGATCTTGGAGATGGTCTCCTTTACCTTCGTGGCAACCTCTGAAGCTTGGAGTATGAGTTCTGACTGCTTGCTGATATCCTTCCCTACCACTTCGTACTTCTTGAAGAGATCCCCAGCGACCTCCTCGAGGGCGTCTAAGTATTCCTTTGCCTGCACCAGAAGCGGGTTTGAGATTTTAAGGACTAATGACTCTACCGTCCCTCTTTCGTCTGGAAAAGTCCAAAGGACGTGCCTCAGTATTGAAATATCATCCTCTATCACCCTGCCCCTTCCCTTGAGCAGGGCCTTTGCCCTTAGAACCTTCAGAGCTTGCTTCATCCTTCTATCTGAAACTATGACTCCGTTAGTAAACAGAGAAGTTCTTAGCTCTGCAAGGCTCTCGTAGATCTGGTCTGGAATTTCTACGCTGGGAAGGATTTCCCAGCACTCCTCAAGAAGCTTTGAATTGGAGGTTGCAAAGGCACTTAAGTAGTTCTCTATCCCTTTCAGATCTGAGTGCTTCAGCATTGAGATGAAGTTGTTCGTGTCGTTGATGTACGGAGTAACGTATCTGAGCAGAAACCTGTCGTAAAGAGCCGCAAGCTCCTTCTCCCTCGGTATCTCGTTTGATGTCCCTATTAGAGTTACCAGAGGAATCTCTATCGGCTCTGGATTGAAGAAGATCCTCTCGTTGATTGCTGTTAAGAATGAGTTGAGCATTGATGAGTTGGCTTTGAAGATCTCATCCACGTGGGCTACTTCTGCCTCTGGAAACATGTTCGTTATTTTTCTCTTGAAGACGTGATCCTCTAAGAAAGCTTTGATATCCAAAGCCCCGAACACTTCATCTGGAGTTGAAAATCTCGTTAGAAGAACCCAAAAGTGCTTTAGATCGAAAGCTGAAGAGATGGCTCTGGTCATCATAGTCTTTGCGGTTCCTGGAGGCCCCAGTAAAATTACGTGCTCCTTTGCTATTAGAGCCACTAATATGCCCTCTATCGGCTCCTCTCTCTCTATAAAGACAGAATTAAGACTTTGCTGAAGAGAATCGAAGTTCTTAGCTATGTCTTCCCAATCCTGCTCGCTCATGCCACTTCAACCTCCACCACAAGACCCCAGTCCTCGAGCCTTCTCTTCCAGCTTAGTCTTCCTGAAACTTCCCACCTGCTTAGGAAAGAGATTATCTGAAACAGCTCATCGTCCCTGTAGATTTCTTTTTCATCGTCTGGTTTTAGGAGCCATATTCTGTTGGGCTCGAAATTCTCTTCTAGCACATATATTCCACAGAAGCCTCTATCGACTATCAGTTTTGCTACTCTACGCTCTAAACAGTCATACGCTTGTTCTATGACAGAACTAATGTAGTCGAATGATGTGTTTGGGCTCAACTCGAACGCCTCTAGCTCAAAGTCGTCCTCGCTGAATCTTTCTATTAATCTAAAGAAGTCTTCTGGTGTAGAGGGCTCCCTGCACCTTATGTTTACGACAACCGAGGTTTCGTCTTCGGCAGACGGCTGGGTATCTGGCTCCCAGCTGGCCTCATATTTGCCTTCCATTCCGACACCTCACAGGTCGGGGCCACCAGAAAGATCGGTAGCACGTGCTACTTCATTTATCTCTGGTGGCTTTCCCGCCTTCAAAAAATGGGGGAGGGGATATTTCAGCATCAGATTTCGCTCTCCACGTCTACTGTATATTCCCTCGTTAGAGCCATGGCTGGATCTATCCCCATGTCGTTCAGAATTCGGGCAAGGACGACGGCGAGGTCGTCCCAGTAGAGCTTTTTCTCGCTCCCGTCTTTGAAAGTTATGTGCATTGAGCCTATCCGTCCAGATGGATCTTCCAAGATAAAGAGGATTCTTCCTATCTCCTTTCCGTCGAAGAGTGGGCCCTCTCCCCTGCGGGGCCAGGGCGGAATCGGTTTTTCTTCGCTCATCTAATCACCTCACAGCTCTATATCGTAAAGCCCGAACTTGTCTGGTTGGATCTTCCCCTTTCTCACCCTGATTATGCTGATGAAATACGGGCAGTTAAGACATTGATCTATCGAGACCGTTGTGTTGTGAAAAAGAGGGCATTGGACGACAAAATGCGACTCGATTATCTCAGGGGAAACGATTATTTCCTCCCTTTCCAGCTTTAGGGATTTTTTGCACATTAACCGAGGTTCTTCCATATTTATCCCTCCAATAGCTTCTCTGCAACCTTCTTTGCAATAGTTGAGCTTGTTAGCCTCACTTTGACCTTCCCATTCTTGTGAACAGTTACGCTCATTATTGGATACGTTGATAGGTTTCCTTGGTGCTTTCCCCAAATGTTGCGATCAAAGACCATTTCCTTGAACAGAACAGTTGAAGTGAAGGGTATTTTGGCTTTTATCGCCGTCTCCTTCCCAGCTATGATACGTATCAGCTTTTCGACCGCTGAGAAATCGTCTATGAAGGCTTGAGGGTAGTATTCGTCCGCGTACCTGTGCAGAATCAGAGTGCTGTTTTTGACGATCTCTTCTGGCTTTACTGGCCTCCAGCCTTCGATTTCATCGTCATAGACTCTGTCATTCACGCACCTTCTCGCCTTGTCTAAAATCTGCGAGAAGGCTATCTCTTCAGCGTTGTCAAGGTATTTTTCTTTTAAAATCTCAAAAAGAGTTTTTGCGTCAAAGTTATTCTCTCCAACCTCATCGTTAAGAAGAGCTGAGATCTCTTCCATATCTACGTGTAGATTTTTTATATCCATGAGCTGGAGGACTCTGGAAGTTACAAAAGAGATAAGGTTTGATCTCACGCTAAGTGCCCAATCATATATTTTGAGGTCTGGAATTGGATTTTGCCAGGATTCAGCACAATAGAAGTTTTGATTGAAGTCCGCCCTCATATCGCTGACGGTCTGCAAAACAGATTTTACCCCGAGCCAATATTCATCAGCTTTTTTGAGAATAAATTCAACCTCGGACATCTTCAATCCCACCACATATAGACCCTTCCGTCTTCAAGAATCTCCCAAACGTCTGGAGGGTTAAAGGCAAGCTTCCGAAGCTTCTGTGCTATTTCCTGCGTCGTAATAATGCCCTCTATGTTTACCCTCGTATCAAGCCTTGGTGGCAGAACAACGTAAATCTCAAGGATATCGTCGTCGTTAGCGAGGGTTATGAAATCCCCGAAAGTTGGTGAATCGTTTTGTCTCTCTTCCAAATCGAAACAGAGAGGGTGCTTTTTCATTAAATTCTTTAAATCGGATGCTTTTATCGCTGTTCTGACGATGTCCGTCTCATAGGGCTTTTTTACTGAAAGCCGCTTTATTTCTTCGACCAACTCAAACCAGATTTCGCTTACTAAATCCCGAGGGAGGCTTTTATTAGTCGCCCCTCCCTCGCTGGGCGACTTAGACTTGTTTCGGTCTTCCACTAGATTCACCTCTGGTCGGGGGACGTAGCGAGTGCTACGTCCTTTCCCGCCTTAACAGGAGAAATAAGAGAAATAGACCATACGTAATAACGCCCTATCTTTCTCAGGCTCTCTGGATTGTAGCCGTATTTGTATATCAATACGAGCCGTAGCTCTTCGTTGATCCTGCGAAAATAGCAGCCGCCCTTCGCCCTTAAGCAGATCTCGGCGAAGGGCTCGAAATAGAAGCAACTCCAGCACTTTTCAGTTCTTACCATTAACCCACCTCCAGACAAGATGGGTTGAAACGTCCATCCTCTTTGCTATTTTGTAAATACTAAATTTGAGGGCATGAAGAAGCCTTGCCCTTTCTATTTCTTCTTCGCTATGCTTTCTGTACTTTCTGATTCTTGGAACAGGTCTGCCAATCAGCCTTAGTATTTTGAGCATTTCTTCGGCTGTCAGCGGCTTATCTCCTCGTGGAAAATTTTTGACTCTGTCATAAACCCATGTGTTGCTTTTTCTGAGGAATTTTGATATCTTAGTGCCAGACCAACCGCCCCGCCAAAGCCTTATAGCCACTCTCGTTGCCAGAGCCTCTTCCCTCCACCCATCCCGCTTTGCGAATGGAATGGGTGAAGTTATGACATAGCTGTACGATGTTAATCGCTTTGCAAGCTCTGGATTTCTTAACAAGGTTGAAAAAGAGACGCCCCAGCCCGAGGGATTGAAGCCCTCGGGGCCGTCGTGGGGCTCACCATCAGAAAAAGAGAAGGCAGGGCCGTGAACCCTGCCATCATCATCGAGGAGGAGCCCATCGACTTCCTTCATTCTGGCCCCTCCTCCCAATCCCACTCTGGTGCGGAGAAACGCATGAATCTCCGCACCCCCAATATCCTGCCGTTTGAATCTCTAACCGCCGATTCTGGCCCTGTATCTGGAGCCACTATGTCCCTTCGACCAGCCAAGTACTGAGCTACTGGCATTGAGACTATGAAAACTACGTTTTCTGTGCGCTGAGGAAGGCTGAATCCTTCCAAGCCGACGAATCGCTTTTCCACTATGGGAACGCCAGCGAGGCGTTCCCCCGTGTCCTTCACCTCTTCCTTAAGGCGAAGGACACTACCGCTTGGTGGAATATCCACCAGCGGCTTACCGTCTTCCCCGCACAAAGTTACTTTGTGCGGAGTTAGATTTACTAAAGATACCTTGCGACTTACATCGCCACAAGGCTTTCTCGACATTTTGCTTTTTCACCTTTTCGCTCCTCTCAAGAAGAGAGGAGATTAAGAAAAATCAGAATCTCTTTTTTATAAATTTTATGGCGATTATTTTAACGAGAAGAGGGATAAAGAATTTTTACGTTATATTATGTAGCACGTGCTACCTAATTATGAGAAATTGTATAACTTAATTTTACAATTTCAATATTTCTTTTGAGGGTGCTCTTCAAGAAAGCAGATGAGCGATATCAATCTTAGAGAAAAATAAGGAGAAAAACTAAAAGAACCATTAAGACAATTGTTTACGTAGATGTTAAAATGTTACGTATAATATTGAGCTAAAAAACGTATGGAGAAAGAGATTTAGGAGCGTCTAACTTTTATTTCCATTGTAATATTACAATTGTCATAGAAAAAATTGTAAAATCGTAAAAGCTGGTAGTTTACAATTTACGTATTTGGAAAAAAAGTTTAAAAAAGAGAAAGTTGAGGAGCATTACTGCTCCTCAGTTTGATATTCTGAAAAATTTATTTGTATTACGAATTCGAGATCTTGCAGAAGCTCTGAGATTTTATCGCTTTCTATTTCTTCTCCGATTTTGAGAAGAAAAAGTTGATGAGAAGCTGGAATATAGAGGTATAGCTCTTTAGTTTCTGGATTTAGATAGATGTTTATGTTATCCGGCTCCATATCTTCGCACCCTTTACATTGAGAATTAAAGAAAGCCGAAGAATTCAATGATCTCTCTGAGAATCTTTGAAGCCCTGTAGTCGAATGGCTTGTAGATTTTTATATTTAAAATCGGCTGGTCAGTATCGAGATCTTCAAAGTTTATCTCAAATAAAGCTGTGCCGTCGAATAGTCCAAAGGATAGATGGCTCTCCATTCGAGATGTTATGAACCTCAATGGAGGCTGAAACTCTTTTGAAGCCAAGACTACTAATAGAACGCTCTGAATGAAATAAGCTATGTTGCTATTCGGCGATATGGTTTCAAGACCGAAGATCCCTAAAGCTCCTCTTAGCTCTTTGATTTCCATCCGTGAACTTTTTAGCTCGGAGTTTTTGATTTTTATAGTTGTATCGATCTGTAGTCTGTATATTGGTTTCGTTTCTTCCTTCTCATGGCGGAAATGGCTGAAATCTTTTTCAGCCTCTATGATTATATGATTTAGAATTCCTGAAGTTGGAAGATTGAAAATAGCTTTTATTGAGGTAGCTGGTCGATCAAGATTTTCAGATGGTGGATGCTTTTCGATTTCGACCTCGACATAGTTGAAAAAGTGGGATATGGCCCCTAGCGTAACCGCCAGGTCAGCCATATCCTCATCTTCAGATTTTTGCAGTTTGAAATAGTACGTATCGTTTGGATCGCCCGACATTTCATTCCACCAACTCAGTTAGTAAGCTGAAAATCTCTTTTAAGACGCTTTGTATTCTGGAATCAAATATATTCTCAAGCTTTAATGAGAGATTCGGATCTTCTGTATCGAGATCATCGATTTCAAGGCTTGCAAGTACTTTATTTTTGCCGTTTATGATTTTTAGTTTTATAACGTAATGATCTCTTAACAGCTCTATCTTCAATGGAGGCTGGAATGCTTCTGAAGCTAAGACGATTAATAGAAAGCTTTGAATCAGAAAAGCTACGTAGCTGTTAGCTGAGTTCGTTTCGAATCCTAAAATTTGTAGTGCTCCAGCTAATTCGCTTGAATACATCATCTTGCTTTCAAGCCTCTTGCTCTCCATTCTTACAGTTATATCGCTGAATAAAACATATATTGGCTCCACAGTTCCGTCTCTTTTATGATGGAAATATCTGAAATCCTTTCCAGCTTTTATGCTGACAGAATTTATTATTGTCTCAGAAGATGGAAGATTGAAAATAGCTTTTATTGAGGTAGCTGGTCGATCAAGATCTTCTCCAGCTGGTGGATGCCTTTCGATTTCGACCTCGACATAGTTGAAAAAGTGGGATATGGCTCCCAGCATTACAGCCAGGTCAGCCATATCCTCATCATTATTCTCCTTTAGCTTGTAATAATATGGATCGTTTGGACAGCTTGACATCTTATTCATTCCTCCGCTGGATTTATTGGAATCAGCTTTTCGATTGAGAAAGCGTCTTCGAGAAATCCGATTGGAGAAGCTGTGTTAGTTGGAACGGTTTTTGTAAGATCAAGCCCGATCTTCGTTCCGCTTGGTTCGTCGAACAGCTCTGCAACTCCTACGTATTCCGTAGGATCGTTGAACCAGTTTACAGCTATTAGATCTCCCGGCTTTATATCTATTCGATCAATAAGAAAGCTGAGATATTTCTTTCCATCCAGCTCTTTAATTGAAACTATGTTATGCTTTGAAGCTTCTAATAAATCGAAGCCTTCTATTAGAATAGTTGCATTAGCTGGAAGATCTTCTGAAGATTCAGCTGGTTCAAATTTTATGATCTTTCCGCTTGATTTTATGAGAAAATAGCCGAGATCGCTCCAAAAAAGTATTCCAAAATCCGTTTCAGCTATATATATCAGATCAGTTTTTGGATGTTCAATTACTTTAATCATTTCGTCGATTGAACTAATTTTCGGCTCGTAGACTATCAATTTATGGAAGCCAGATCTTTCAATCATTTGGCCGTTTTTCATATAAACAGTTACGTAAGGAGATTCGCTTGGCCCACACATCATCTTTCACCTCTTACAATGAGATAGTTCCCAAGCTCTGCACTTCTAAGATCCAGACGCTGGAAATCTTTGCAGTTCTGAAGATTTGATAGCTGGAAAAAGAGATATTTACAAAATCTGGAGACGTTTTATAGTTGGGGACGTCTCCAGCTAACCCCTTTTTTCGCTCAGACATTTTGCAACTCTCCCGCTGAATCTCTTCTCTATATGAGAAGAGATTAAGAAAATCAGATTTTGAAAAATAAAAATCTTATGAATTTTCAGCTAAAAAGAATCGATAAGATTAAAGATTAAAGAGATTCAATAACGTAAAATCGTTATTTACGTAAATTGTAAAATTACGATTTACAATTTCAATATTTCT
>Ga0164310_10000587_pt1 | contig 19596 bp, 21 predicted proteins | sample GuaBasSedimGuay1_FD_121795 | JGI IMG/M metagenome (GOLD analysis project Ga0164310, IMG submission 121795) | Subseafloor sediment microbial communities from Guaymas Basin, Gulf of California, Mexico - Guay1, Core 4569-9, 0-3 cm | ecosystem: Environmental > Aquatic > Marine > Hydrothermal vents... | reverse complement strand
GATATGCAGTATCTTCGCCCTAGAGATATAATTCGTGTCAATGTCCTCAATAGATAGTGAACTATCAGCCGTTCCAGAGACCCAAGGCTTCCTATAGAAGATAAATGTTCTTTCGCCCGTCTCGGGCTCATTGGCCACAAAGCTTATCGTCGTCCGCATGCCCTTCTTAATCTTCACATAAGAAGTATCGACTCCATTATCCTCTAATTCACGTATCAGAAACATTCCAAATGGATCCTCGCCGACAGCCGTCACTACTCCTGTCCGGAGGCCCAGCCTAGCTGCACCGACTATCGTATTCATCGGCGCTCCTCCGAAACATTTCTGGAAAAGTTTCACATCTATATATGACCCATACTCCGCGGCGACAAAGTCTATTAAAATCTCACCCATTCCTATCAGGTCTAGAGACACATTTGATACGCCTCCAAAGCTACTCTTTTTTACATAACTTGCTAATACCGTTCATATAAGGCCTTAGAACCTCAGGAATTATCACAGAGCCATCTTTCTGCTGGTGCTGTTCAAGTATCGCTATCATTGTTCGGCTGGTTGCGAGCGCCGTACTGTTCAGCGTATGCACGTATCCTTTAGGCGGCTTTCCGACTCCCTCCCGATATTTTATCCCAAGTCTTCTAGCTTGGTAATCTGTACAGTTAGAGTTTGAGCCAGCTTCACGGAATTTTCCATCAGCCATCCATACCTCTGTATCGTACTTCTTCGCTGCAACCGTGCCTATATCTCCAGTGCATACATTAACAACTCGATAGTGTAAGCCAAGTTTCTGATAGAGCTCCTCGCAGTTTCGTTGAAGTTCCTCATGTATCTCCCAAGATTGCTCGGGCAGACAGAAAACGAACTGTTCAATCTTGTTAAACTGATGCATACGGAAGAAGCCCTTCGTGTATTTTCCATGGGCCCCTATCTCTTTTCTGAAGTTTGTGCTTATGCCAACGAACTTCATTGGAAGGTCGTTTTTCAGAAGAGTCTCATTCATGAACATCGCAGCTATAGGATGCTCACTTGTAGCAATTAAATAGTGATCTTCTCCCTCAATCTTATACATTACATCTTCGAAGTCTGAAAGGTCCGTTACGCCTTCATATGGTTTTCTACGCATCATATACGGTGGCTCGATGAGAGTATAGCCCTTCTCCATTAGAAAGTTTATTGCGAATCTTTGAATAGCAAAGTCAAGTAGTACAAGCTCATCCTTCAAGTAGTAGAAGCCCGTGCCAGCGACCTTATTAGCTCTCTCCTCATCAACAAGTCCTAAATTCAAAACTATCTCAAGATGATTCTTCGGTTCAAAGTCGAACTTAGGAGGGACCCCCCACCTTCTTATCTCCACATTGTCATTCTCGTCTTCACCATATGGGACAGATTCATGTAGAAGATTCGGAATCCGCATAAGAAGCTCTCGGGCACATCGTCCAGCTTCCTCGACCTTCAAGCTGAGCTGATGAACCTTTCTCTGTATAACTTCAGCCTCCTTAAGGAGATCTATTATGTCTAAGCCTTGCTTCTTCCTCTTAGCTATCTGGAGGCTTAAATCATTTCTTCTTCTCCTATAGTTGTTAACCTCTGTTTGCAGAGCCCTCCAAGTATTGTCTGCCTCTATGAACTTGTTAAGCAAAACCAAATATTGAGGGTTGTTCCGCCTTTTAAGGTTCTCTCTAACCAGATCTGGATTCTTTCGAATCAGATTTATGTCAATCATCCCTCTGATTCTCCGATCGCTCAAGGGGAATTAATCAGCAAATCTACTAATAATTTTTAGCATCTCTAATCCTTCACCAAACCTTTTAATATTAGTGGTCTGTCAATTATTTGAATCGTGCGAGGTAGACAAAGTGTCGAGGAGAGGACGTGTTAGGGATAAATGGCGTAGCAAAAGATGGTTCACTGTACTAGCTCCTGAATGCTTCGGAAATGTTGAAGTTGGATCGATCGTCGCTGACGAGCCGGAGAAGCTTATTGGCAGAACTGTTGAGTCCACACTCTATGATATAACTGAGGATTTTGCTCATCAATATTTGAAGATATACTTTCAGATCTGCGATGTTCAGGGGAGAAGAGCCCTAACAATATTTAAGGGACATGAATATTCAAGAGATTATCTTAGAAGTCTTGTTAGGCGGAGGACGACAAGAGTAGACTGTATAGTGGATGTTATGACGAAGGATGGATATACGCTCAGGGTCTCGGCGGTTGCATTCACCCTCGTGAGAATAAAAACCTCGCAGGAGAAAGCAATCCGCACTATTATGAAAAAGGTTATTGAAGAGAAGGCATCTTCTCTCTCATTCGATCAATTTGTACAAGAGGCTGTGCTTGGGAAGATAGCGTCAGACATATATAATGAGGCTAAGAAGATCTTGCCTTTACGTCACGTTGGGATAAGGAAGTCTAGGTTACTTTCTAAGCCTCCCCTTAAGGCTGAGGAGCAAGTAGAAACGGTTGAGAAAGAAACTTAAAATTGAAGTATGACTTGCATTTGGGAATAAAATGGGGCGTTTGAGACCATCGAATGACCATCAGACTTTAAGGAGAATGGTTGCTCGGGAAGCTGCATTTCTTATTTATACATCTCAGGAGAAAGAATATAAGCAGGCGAAGATCAGAGCGGCGGAGACTCTTGGGGTAAGGATTTTACCCTCGAATAGAGAGGTAGCTGAAGAGCTCGATGCAATCGCAACGGATCTTGAGGGGAGAGAAAGACTTAAGCGGCTAGTTAGGATGCGTAAAGAAGCCTTAGAGATTATGTGGTGCCTTAAGGCTTTCAAACCAAGGCTTATAGGAAGCGTCTGGAGAGGCACAGCTCACAAAAACAGCGATATCGACATCATCGCATACTCCGCAAATCCTGAAAAAGTTTTACAAAAGCTGCGAAAGAAGCATCTCACAATCTCCGAGGTCAAGGAGGTTCAAGTACATAAGAATGGAAATAAACGATCTTCACTTCACATCTTCGTTTCTCTTCCTTCTGGAGATGAGGCAGAGATAATTGTGAAGGGAACAGATGAGGAGCATATAGTTGAGAGATGCGAGATCTATGGAGACATAATTAAAGGGCTTAATATCAGCCAGTTGAAGAATATTATTGAGAGAGATCCTTACATGAAATTTGTCCCCAGATCTTGACGCATTAATTGGGATCTACAAATCCCGGAGTATAATGGGGAAGATTATGGAGGAGTGAAGAGATAGTAAATGCTGCAAAAATACTTCTAAGCCGTGGCACTAAATACTTAAAGATAAGCTTAGCGAAGATCGCTAAAGGTTTAACTTTTACAAATCTTCATCTTTTGTGGATATCTATCATTAGTAGTTAGAGACTCATCACGAATAGAAGACGGTCAACCAGTTCTTTATACCTATTTCTTATCGTCACCTCAGTGACCTTTGCTATCTCAGCTATCTCCCGCTGCGTCCTTCTTTCACCAACCAGAACCGAGGCTATATAGCTCGCCGCAGCCGCTATTCCTGTTGGACCCCTGCCAGATGTTAATCTAAGACGCTTGGCTACTAGCAAAATCTCATTCGCTATCTCTTCAACTCTACCTTGCATTGTGAGCTGATTTGAGAATTTGGAGATATAATGGCTCGCCTTTACGGGGGGGATGAAAAAGCCGAGTTCCTTCACCAAGAAACGGTAGCTCCGGCCTATCTCCCTTTTACTCAGATTTGAAGCCCTCGCTATCTCATCTAAGGTACGGGAGAGTCTGCATTGCCTACACGCGATATAAACCGAGGCTGCACTTATGCTCTGAATTGATCTACCGCGGATAAGACGTTCCTTCACGGCTTTCCTGTAGATTACAGAAGCTGTTTCAAGAATGTTTCGGGGCAATGACAGGTTACTCGCTATCTTCGTTATTTCCGAAAGGGCGAATGCGAGATTTCGTTCCATGGCGTCTGAGACCCGAATACGTCTCTGCCATCTCCTAAGACGATAAATTTGAGCCTTCTTTCCGCTTGAAAACTTCTTTCCATACACATCCCGATCATGCCAATCTATCATTGTTGAGAGTCCCTTGTCATGGATCGTATATGTTACTGGAGCGCCGGTTCGGGCTCTTTTCTCTTTCTGCTCATTATCGAACGCCCTCCACTCCGGACCACGATCAGCTATTCCCATCTCGATGACATAGCCGCATTCCATGCATACGATCTCAGCGGAGTCGTAATCTCTCATAAGCCTGGTGCTTCCACATTCCGGACACTGCCGTATATTAAGAATGGATGAAGGCGGATTCTCACGTTTTCTCTTCATCTTCTTCTTTTACTCCTCTTTCTTTGTTTTGAGAACGAATAATACAGAATCTTACCAACATAACTAGAGGCATCTCCACTCTCAATATTAACCTCAATATAAGGTGCCTTTACGGGTCCAAAAACGTCTGAGACCCTTCCAATAACTCTCTCGTTTCTGTCAAAAACTTTCTCGCCGATTTTAAGAGGCCGCCTCGTCGTCTTTATTACTGCTTTTTCGCGGGGACTTATATGCATGACGCGTCCTATCTTCCTCAAAATGGCAAATTGCCTCCAGAAACCGAGACATAAAAATGAAATAAACATGATATTTAAAGTTTTTCTCATTATGATCTGGATTTTTCGTCCTCAAGCATCAACGCGACTTCTTTCAAGATCTTATTCTTTGGTTTAGTCTTTTTAGCAAGTACTACTCCGCTTTTCTTCCAGTGAATTCTCGGATAAGCGGCGTCTGGAACGAGCCTGTAAGGCACCCCAAGACGCTTCAACGCTTTTCCTATCTTCTCTAAGCTCGGATGAGACCTAGCAAGTTTCTTCGGAACTCTTCGTCCCTCTCCCCTAGTCTTTGTGGAGTCGAAATAAACAGGCCATAATGCTATTTCATCGCGATTCCGCATTTAATCCCCCCGAAAACTGCCAATTAGAAGGGCGGGATTATTCACGCTTAGATATTAGAACAGCGTTCAAGACTCCTGACTGTCCAGGTCTGGAGGTTACGCGGACTCTTCCAAAGGAGGTCTCTAAAATCGCTCCTTTAGTTATCACGTTTCTTCTGTCATAATCAACGTTAGCAGGGTTTTTGATCACTCTGAGGATCTCCACCTTCTTAGTCTCGCCGGTTTCGGGATCTGAGACGTTCACCCACTTCGTGCTCAGCAATCGAACTTTAACGTTTCCGCCTCTTCTCCTATCAAGTTTTGTTCTGAACTCGCCTATCGTGGTCTCGGTTGGAAATGAACCTCTCTCGAATCTTCTTTTCTTCCTATATATATGCCTCTTTCCGCCTGTTGGCTTTCTCTTGTGCAGATCGCTGTGCCAAGGCATCCCTTAACCTTCACCTCGAATCTGAGAGGTCTCCGATTAATATAAATTTAGCGGAATCTTTTGAGTTCTATTTGTTCTTCTCCGCTTTATCATTCCTTTTTTTATTTCCTATGCCGCTCAGTATCCTAACAATCTGCCTCTTCATCACTGCAGGATTATGGCTCAGCCCAAAATAGTCAGCGAAATACTCGGTTGTCCTCAATATCTTGTTTCTCCCAGACCGCTTTCTCTTAACAAGCCCCATCTCTAGAAGCTGCTTTATATGCTTATAGGCGTGGGTTCCACGCGCGGAGATCACTTGCTTCTGTGGAACGGGCTGTCTATAGGCTATATATGCGAGAGTTCTAAGCGGGCCGTCTGTGAGAAGAGGCTTAACTGCAAGCCTCCTAACTTTTGAGGCATATTCAGCCTTTAGCTGGAGAACGAATCTTTGATCATCAAGCTCCAAAACCTCAAGAGAGGAGTTACGTTTCTGATACTCTTTTATAAGCATTCTCGCAAGCTCTCTAATCTTCCGCTTAGATCTTGAACCTATTATGCTTCCTAAAGTTTTTAGGTCGAGGGGGCGACCAGAAACGTATAGAGCCGCCTCTATCAGGGAAATCTTCCTCCTCACATCGTCCTCCTTGGATCCTTTATTCCCTTCATTACTTGGTTTCCCCATCAACTGTACCCTCGCCTAGAGTTATGTAGATCTCATCTGAACCTTCACTTTGCCATAGCGAAACCTTCTTTCTATGAGCAAGAAATAGTAGTAGTATGAAGTCTCTCACCTGTTCAATCTTTTTTAGCCCTTTAATGAGGCTTGAAAAAGTAGCTATTTCTCCTCTTCTGATGATCGAATGTATCCTCTGGAGAAGGATCCTCATCTGCTCTTCCATTTCCATTAGATAGACGCTGACTTGAGGTATTACTTCCTGCGGGGGAGAAAATAATTCGCCACGATGGGGCATTTTGATCCTAAATGTCTTCTCTGTTTTGAGGGCATCCTCTAATGCCTCCAACAGATTTCGAATAGTAGTGGTTGTCAATTCGTATCGTAATGGAAGAATAAGGGGCGCTGGGACATAGTCGGGGTTTGGTTTGGGAGACGGTGGAGAAGAAGGCTCCTCAAGCTTTAGTAAAAGTTTAGACTTCATGAGATAGACTGTTGCTGATGAATCTAGAGCTATTCCAGAGGCTCTAAAGTCTATTATAGATTGTTTTTCCATCTCCTCAAGAAAGGAAAAAAGAAGAAAGGAAAGATTGATCTTCCAAGGATTGATCTTCTCCAGCATTTGAGGATCAAATAGTATGTTCCAAGGAGGGTGAAAGTAGAATGGTCTTTCATGACTAGGCTTCACTGGGCAGGCTCCTCCTTGAATGCCGTAGATACAACATATGATATTCCATCCCGCCCATATACGCCGTATATTCGATCGGCTTTACTCACCATCTCCGGCTTCAATGTCACAACTATGAATTGAGCCTTATCTGACTCTTCAGCTAGGAGTTCACCCAACCTCTCAACATGGAAAGCATCTAGATGAGCATCTATCTCGTCGAAGAGATAGAAGGATGCTGGCGTGAATTCTTGAAGAGCAAAAAGAAAAGCTACGGCTGCTACTGATCTTTCTCCGCTACTGGCTCCGCTTACGAGGATCGGCGGCTTGCCTATAAATTGAACAACCATATCAACTCCTCCAGAGAATGGATCGTTTGGGTTCTCAAGCTTAAGAGCTGCGTTTCCTCCACCAGTAAGCTTGGAGAAGTATTTATCAAGTCTCTCATTGATTTTGTTGAAAGCATTCATGAAGACTCTATACTTCTTCTCTTCAATCTCCTCGATAAACTTGACTATCGCCATCTTTTCTTTTTCCAGCTCATTCATGCGTATTGAGAGCTCCTTGTACCTTGAGATCTGCTCATCGTATTGCTTAGAGGCCAGCTGATTCACAGCTCCGATATGCTTCAACTCTGACTTCATTATCTTTAAGGTCTCATCAAACCTACTGACATCTATTGAATCGCTGGGCAGAGGCTCATCATATCCTAAGCTTCTGAGATGATCCATATCCCTTTTCAGTTGTAGACTTAAGGTTTGAAGATTCAATCTAGCTTCATCGAGTAGCACATCGACCTTCTCATATTCCTCCTCAAGAATCCGCAGCTCTCCATCTATCTTATCGATCTGGATAGTAAATTTCTCAGCGTTCTTCTCCGCACTCGATAGAAAATCTGATAGAGTCTTCTTTTCATTTTCTAACCCTGCAATCTCAGCTTGAATCTGCTCCTGTTCTTCACGTGCTTGCTTAATCTCCTTCTCTAGCAATGAAATCCGCGTTATGGCTGCATCTCTTCTGGAGATAACTCTTCTGAGCTCTTCTCTAAATGTATCAATCCTTGACTTTAAGGATGAGATGTCAGCTTCGATGAGGCTTACCTTCTCCTTAAGTCCAACGAGAACTTTGCTCATCTCTCCACGCTGTTTATCCCTTTCTTGGAGATCAGATAGATTTATCTTCTTCTTTATATCTGAAAGTCTTTGCTGTATTTCATCTTCCTTTTCCGATAACTCACGTAATCTCTTCTCATAATCCTTAAGCGCAACCTCCTCTTTTTGAAGTATGTCGCGAATATGTTTTAAGCCGTTCTCAGCCGTGCTTAGATTTGCTCTAGTCTCATGGATGCTTCTTTGAACACGTTCAATCTCGCTTCCAAGCTTGCCCATCGCTTTCGATAGCTCCGCGATTTCAGCTTGAGTTTCAGTGATCTCCTCTTCGAGTTCTTTAATGTGCCCATCCCTAATGCCTAGGAGCTTTCTCAAGGCGTCAACAGCTTTCTCAAGCGCTCTGATTGAGGATTCCTTAGGGACAAATGAAGAAAAATCCAAGGGTGCACGGTAAAAGCCGCTTTCAACTCCTCCGCCTGCTTCGAAGATATCTCCAGAGAGAGTGACCGAGCGGAATCCCATACGGGAGGCTCTAAGAGCTGCTCTTTCATCTGTAACGAGCAAGGTATCTCCCAGAACGAAGAATGCTGCTGGAGCATACCTTTCATCATACTTTACGAAGTCTGAGACTAATCCTAAGATCCCGCTGCCTCTTGGGAGACCGCTTCGCCTCTTTATGGACAGCCCGCTCAGAGGGATTATTTTCACCCGCCCGAGCTTCGTCTTCTTAAGCATCTCCACGCACGTGAACGCTGCATCCATATCATCAACTATTAATGAATTAAGCCATCCAGAGGCAGCTGCCTCTGCAGCCTTCCTATACTTTCTCGGAATCTCTATAAAGTCTCTAAGTCTACCATGAACCCCTTTTATTAGCCCTTCTTCATTGAGCTCCTCAATGTATCTAAGTGACCGTTCTTCAGTATTGAATTTCTCAACGAGTTCTCTCCTTGCCTTAAATTCTATAACCGCCTCTCGGGCAACCTCCTCTACTTTACCCGCCTCTTTGATTCGAGCTTCCAGAATGCTTTTTCTTTTAGTTCTTCGAAGCAGAGAATCCTTCAGAGAGCCAAGTCGGGCTTCCTGCTCCTTCTGTAGATTTTGAAGATTCTTCAGCGCTTCTTCGAGTCTTTTAAGGGAGAACTTTAGCTCTTTCCTCTTTTTCTCCAGATTTTTAAGTCTCTCAGAATGAACTTCTATTCTAGACTTGCTCTTTGCCTCTAAGCTTCTAAGATTCATTGCTTTAGCGCGTATCCGCTCCAGAATCTTCTCGTTCTCCTCGATCTCCCTATTCCTCTCCTCGAGTCTAGATCTTTCCCCATCTATCTCCTCATTTAACGCGTCATACATCGACTGTTTATCGGATACCTCCTTGAGAAGGAAATTTCGTTCAGAGATAAGATGCTTAACCCTATTCTCGGATTCAATTATCTTCTTTCTCAAATCCTCTATTTGACTCTCATATTCTATTTTCGCCTTTCCGAGATCGTTAAGAAGAGACTCTCCACTCTTTATCTTACTGCTTAACTCACTTAGCCTCGATCTAAGCTCTCCTATTCTTACCTGTATCTGGAGAATCTGATTCCGCTTCTCCCTTGACTGCTCGATGCCATACTTTCTGAGGATAGAATCCATCTGGTGTCTCCTAGATCTAAGATCATCCCGTCTTCTTCTCAGACTCTCCAGCTTTCCCTCTAAGCCATGTATCTTCTCGGATAATCCCTTGATTTTTCTCTGGCTTTCGCTTATTCTCCTAGAGAGCTTGACCGCCTCGAGACGATTTATCTCTTTCTGAATTAAATTGTAGCGTATTAGGTCATTTCTCTCCCTTTCTAAAGACTCAATTCTCTTTTGAACTTCTCCCACTCGCCCCATCGCCGTCTTTATGGCTATGTTAGCGGCTTTGAGCTTCTCCTGCGCCTCGGCTTTCTCTCGGTCGTATTGAGCTATACCTATTACGTCCTCGATCATCTTCCTCCTTTCATGCGATGAGATCTCTGCAAGCCTTGTAAGCGTTCCCTGTAAGATCACATTATGTCCATTAGGCGTTATTCCACCCATGGAAAGGACTTCCAGCGCGTAGGATCTGGAGACTCTTCTTCCATTTATTCGATAGGTGCTATAACCATTCTGATCTATCTCCCGAGAGACAGTAACCGTCTTTGCATCTATGGGTAGGCGGCCATCAGAGTTATCAAATCGAATCACAACTTTTGCTTTTTTTCTAGAGTTAGAGTTAAGTCCTCCATTAAAAATGAGATTTGAAAAGTTTGTCGCTCGAAGCTTTCGGGCGCTCATCTCTCCAAGTGCGAAGAGAACAGCATCTATAATATTCGTCTTTCCGCTTCCATTAGGTCCTGTGATCGCGGTGAAGCCCTTATCAAACACCAAGGTTGTCTTTTTACTGAAAGTCTTGAATCCATTAACTTCAATCTTCTTTATAAACGGCAATCTTTTCACATCCCCCCATGATCCGCACTCATTCATCAGTAAATCTTGCTAAGACCTCCTTCATTTTCTTTACAAACTTTTGATCCGCATCCTATCTCATAGAGGGGAAGAAGGTCGCTTTCTCGGATTTTATGATTAAGCTTAAGATCCAAATATATAGGCTTCATAGGGTCTAGAGAAGCGTCTTCAGTCAGTTTAGCACAGACCCAATGCCTACCGTGCAGAATTCCTGATAAAAAACTTTCCTCCAATTTGACCCCTATCTTCTTCCTCGCCTCCGAAATGCTCATCAATACTTTGATGTATTTATCTCCGAATCTTTCGCATGCAATGGGCACAGGGTAAGACTCAAGGATGCTCAAACATTTCTTAATTCTTCTAATCACGTCTGAGCTAGATCTTTCCACCTTAGAGATCTCTATCAGCATCTTCAATGAACACAACTCAGTCATTACTTGAGACGGAATTTCCACATTCACTTCTTTAAGATCGATTATTAGATCCGCCATCAACTTCCACAAGGCGTAGTAATCCAGCTTTGTGCACATCCTTTAAGGTTTAAACCTCCAGAGAATGTTATTAACTTTTTTATACGCATACATTACTCGTGTAATCCACCGTTTTGAAATCAGACTTGTCTTTCCGTAGGATGCAAATATCTGTTTCTAACATGCATGTATATACGAAAATGATTTCCAAGGGGAATCCATATTCTTCCCAGATGGCCCATTTAAGGAATTATAGGAAAATTTTAGAGGCGGCTTAACCATTAGGATTGTGAGTGACTCATGAACTCATCCGCTGAGAAAAACTCGACGTTCCGCTTCAAACAAGTAATAGTGCTGAGAGCTGATTTGAATATGAGCAGTGGAAAGGCGATAGCTCAAGCATGCCACGCATCCATATCGGCATCTGAAAGGGCAAGGGAGAAGAAGCCTTCATGGTGGAGAATGTGGATGAATGAAGGACAGCGGAAGATAATTCTGAAGGTGAAGTCTAAACGTGAACTTCTCGAAAAGGAGAAGGAAGCAAGAAACGCTGGTATTCCATCGGCATTGATCTCCGATATGGGCTTAACTGAGCTTCCGCCCGGAACGGTCACTGCATTAGGGATAGGACCCGCTCCGGAGGAGACTATTAACAAGATCACGGGCAACCTTCCTCTTTACTGATTTTCTGGAGGGATAAGATGACTCTCCGGGCTTCACCGCTCGATATCAAGCTTGGCATGGAAGTGTATGCCTCAACAACTCCCGGTGTAGGCGGTAGAATACGTTCGAGATTTGAAGACTTCATAGTTGAGGAGATCTTGCTTGACGGGTCGGAAGCTACTATACGCCTCAAAGAAGAGATGCGTGATTTCTCTAAGCGAGGGAGATACCTCATATGCATACTGATCAAGAAGGGGATAGACACGCTTTCAGCCATAGAGCGGGTTGCTAGACGAGTAAATGTGAGCCCTGAGATGATTGGGGCTGCGGGTATAAAGGATGCACACGCCATAACTGCCCAGCACGTAAGCGTGGGAGCTGTTACTCCGGAGAAGGTGAAGGTAGATCTTGGAGAAATCCGCCTAGTACCGATGCGTTTCTCTGAGGAGAAGATAACGCCGAGGATTCTGTTAGGGAACAGATTTGATATAACTGTAAGGAATATTCCGCATGAATACTCAGAGACTCAAGAGATGATTCTTGAAACATCACGGGAGCTTATGCATCTTGGCGGAGTTCCAAACTTTTTCGGTCATCAGCGATTTGGCACCGTTAGACCATTATCCCATATCATTGGAAAACTTTTGCTAAAGGAGAAATTCGAGAAGGCTGCTATGATCTTCCTTTCGGAGCTAAGTATATATGAGTCTCCCCGTGCCAGAAGCGCCCGCATCTATCTCCGAGAAAGTGTGGATTTCAACTCCGCCTTGAAAAGATTTCCGAGAAGCCTCTTCTATGAGAGACTAATGTTGATGTATCTCTCAAAGTATCCGAGAGACTTTCTTGGTGCCTTCCGCAGACTCCCCATAAATCTTCGCAGACTTTTCATTCAAGCTTATCAATCATACCTTTTCAATAGATTTCTCAGCGAGAGAATGAAAAGAGGAATACCCTTAAACGATGTTCAGAAGGGAGACTACGCTCTTAGGATAGGAGATAATGGTCTGCCCGGAAGGAGTTTCATCATTATAAATGAGAAAGATGTAGGCTCGGTTTCATCGGAAATCAAGAGTGGAAAGATGGCTTTAGCCTTACCTGTGATAGGCTTCAATCAGAAACTTTCCGGTGGAATTCAAGGAGAGATTGAGAGGGAAATCCTTGAGCGGGAGGACGTTCAGCCTCAAGACTTCAAGATGGAAAAGATGCCGGAGTGCGGTGTGGGCGGCAAGTTGAGGAGAGCTCTGGCTCCAATTATGAATTTTAGGTTCAAGACCAAGCCTGATGATAAAGCAATCGTCAGGTTTAGATTCATGCTTCATAAAGGATCATACGCAACGGTTGTCCTCAGAGAATTCATGAAGCCAGAAAACCCCGTCTCTTCTGGATTCTGAGAACTTAATTAGATTCTTAAAGGATTTAGTTACTAATAGTCTCCGGGAGCTGATGGTTACATGTCTGAGAGTTCTCTTCTGATCAAAGATGGAACAGTTTTCATAGTGATTGATGTTCAAGAACGGCTCTTTGCAAAGATAGATGGAAAGGAACAGCTTGCAGAGAATATTTGTAAGCTGCTACAATTCGCTGAGATTCTAGAGATCCCCGTGATAGCGACTGAACAATATCCAAAAGGTTTGGGACCGACAATCCCAGAGATAAGAAAGTTCCTACGGGTTAAGCCAATAGAGAAAATAGAGTTCAGCTGCATGGCTTCTTCGGGTTTTAGGAGAAGACTATTCGAAACTAATGCGAAGAACCTAGTATTAACAGGGATAGAGACGCATATATGCGTTGCTCAGACAGCTATTGAAGCTCTGAAGAATGGCTATAAGGTCTACGTGGTCTATGACGCCGTATCTTCTCGTAGGCGCGAGGACAAGTTGATCGCTATTGAAAGAATGAAACAGCATGGAGCCCTTATAGTCACAACCGAGATGGTGATGTATGAGATCCTTCGTAGGGCTGGAACCGAAGAGTTCAAGAAGGTGCTTGAACTTGTAAAGTAGCTAGAAGCAGCTCCAGTATTCGCTAAGAATACTCTTTAGCTCACCTAATATTCTTTTAACTTCTTCAAGTCTCCGCCATGGGTGTAGCGGAGGAGGATAAAAATCCTCAATCTCCTCAGCTTTAACATCCGCTTTTATAAGCCCTAAGGCTAAGGCATACCAGCAGTATGGTAAAACATCAATGTTGTATCCGCTTCCGATGAGCAGAATGGCTCTTCCTCCACAGATCTCCTCTGAGACCGAACTTATCATCCGGGAGATCTCGAAGAACCCTCGAGCCGTTAAACCTAGGCTTCCAAGATGATCTGCGAAGTGAGCGTCGCTTCCCCCATTAGCTACGATTATATCGGGCTTAAACTCCTTGGCTAATGGTGGAAATACCTCTTTTAAAGCGTAAAGGTAAGACTTTTCACCAGTTCTTATCGGAAGTGGAACATTAACATTGAATCCCTTTCCTTCCCCGAAGCCTATTTCATGGATGAAGCCTCTTCCCGGATAGATTGTTCTGGGATCCTGATGAAGAGAAATGAAGAGCACGTCTCTATCCGAATAGTATATGTCACTCGTTCCATTTCCGAAGTGCACATCGTAATCCAGTATTAGTACCCGCTTAATCCTTCGTCTTTTACGAAGATCATTAATTAGGATGGCGATGTCATTGAAGAGGCAGAATCCTCCTCCATAGTCTATTCCAGCGTGATGAAAGCCTCCTCCTAACGCTATTCCTCTATTAGCCTTTCCATTTATGATTCTCCTACCAACTTCGAGAACGCCTCCTATGATGAGTAATGCGCCTTCAACGATTCTCTTCGAAACTGGTGTATCTACATCATATCTTCTGCCAGCCTCGGCCAGCTCAAAGATGCAGTTCACATAGCTCTTTGAATGCGCCTTCAAGAGATCCTCCATTGTAGCAGGCTTCGGCTTTATGAAGGAAACCTCTGGCATACGGGATAATCCTTTCTCATCAAAGAATTTTTTCGCCTTAACGAATCTGTCTCCTCTGAAGGGATGATTAACGCCTAGATCGTATTGCTTGAATTTCTCGTGATATGTTATTAAAATGTTGAAGATTCTCTTCCTCCATGCATTAGATTTCTATTCCATTTAGAGCTGAAAATCAGCCGATATAACGGTTTTGTTCCGTCTCAACAAGTTCCCTTTAGAGGCATTTTCATAGCTTCATCGAGTAATGTATGGATCTGCAGAGCTCTTTGAATCCCACCTTTTCATAAAGTCTCCTAGCGGGAACATCGTTCTCTAATGTCCCGACGTAAACGTATTCCATGCCCTCCTCCCTAAATGTTTCAAGAATCTTCCTTAACAACTTCGTAGCTATGCCTCTGCGCTGATATTGCGGAGCAACGGCGTTATTGCCAACTTCTCCCATCTTCCTTTCTCGATCCAGATAGTAGGTCACGTATCCAACAATTTTACCACCGAGCTCAGCTATATATATGCGGTTGAGAAATGAGTCGCAGAACTTCTTGAGTTCTCTCTTTTTCCATTCATACCAAGGCTTCCCACCGAACTTGACTCCATATCTTTTCTCAAGCAAGTGATAGATCGTATAGTTCTTGAAGGCTTCCGCGGTTATTTCGAGGATGCTCTCTACATCTTCAGGCTTTGCTTTTCGAATTATAACTTTGGACTCAATCAACTACTAACACCATACCTGAAAGACTTGTGTTACAAATCAACTCTCTCTGAGAAGAATAAAAGGTTTATTAGTAATTATCTGGGAAAAACTAAACTGATGGATACTCATCACATCAGTTGTCTAAGGCTTTTTATCCTTAAAGGGTTTAAAATCTTCACATGACGGATCATCTAAGTAGCGGAATATTCCCTTTAATCTGCACCTTACCAGCGTGGGTGATGGATCTTCGGCGTAGATGCATTCTCCACATGTTGGCATAAGAATAAAAGTGAAGCTGAGATATGTAACTCTTTCTTTCATAAGAAGATCCAGAAGTTTTTAACCCAAATTTTTTATGCATATTTCCCATACCAAATTAGGGATAAAGATGATAAAGATAGATGATGTGATTATCCTAATTTTAATAATCGCTATAGTCGCCTTATCTTTAGGATTAACTTACGAGACCCAATATGATAACATAATAGGTATAATTGCTTCAGCATTAGCTGTAGGGCTTATTCTTGGGAGGAAGAGAAGATAGCATTACGTTAAATGATACTTCGGAGCATTAAGCGAATAAAATAGTTCGTCGTTTTTAGTGATACATAAGCTTATCCTCGTATCTCCTCAGGTGATCTGTTGCTTCTTGAACATCCATGAAGAGAGAATCGACGCGATTCACATCCTCAAGCACTACGGAATTATGCTTTTGAATTTTAGCGTTCTGAGATGCGAGGCTGAGGAGCTGCACAGCATATCTCAGTGAAGTCTTCGATCCTATCTCCGTGAGCCTCTCTAATGCTTCCTCGTCAATTGTAACTTTCTCCTCTCTAGCTCTGATCCTCAGAATCTCCCTTATGCTGTCTTTATCATACTCATGCGTAGCTATAATGACAGCTCTATCTATAAGATCTAATGGGAACCCCATCGGAGATCTTACATCCGTTCCACGAATGGTGGTGATTCCCCTATTCGTGGCGAGGATTATTATTGGCACCAGCTCGCTCTCTAACGCTCTGCCGAGGAAGCTGAAAGCTTCAAGATCTAGGAGATGACTGTCATCAATGAAGAGAACACCGGGATGAATGAAAGCTTTTCCTTCATCTACGAGCTTCTTAACAGAATCGTCTACTGTCGCTCTTATCTCCGGATCAATCTCCTTTGTCTCCGATCCTCCCAGCAGAAGGGAGAAAAGACTACCTCCCATACGGCGCTGAGCCTGAATCTCATCCATATCATGCAGTGTTAGTGTGTAAACGAACTCCTTCTCCTTTAGCACATCGCCATCTGGACGCGGCACCTTTTGACGCGTATCTACATCATAGGTTTTGCCCTTACTGCTATCGATGCTTAATCCGAGATTAACGACCCTTCCAGTCTCAGCGTCGATCTGAATTACGCTTCCCTCGGTTATCCCTTGCTGTATTATCTGCTGTGCGATCGAGGCTCCGGCTTCTATGGTCTTCTCCTGCTTCTTCGTCCTCAGAGTTAAACGTATACTTTCCGGTACTTTCTGATAGGGGTTGTAGGGATGCGGGGCGGTGTGAATGTCGATGCCCGTCACCTCGCCCTCATAGACTTTTCTCATCTCATGTATCTCTACGCCGATGCATTTTCTTATAGCCTCAATTAGAACTTCGGTCTTCTTCTTTTCGGTACTATAGATCTCGCTTCCGCTCATTTGAATGAAGGGAACATTAGAGCCTAGCTCACGTGAAATAGCAACTGCTATAGCCGTTTTTCCAGTTCCCGGAGGTCCAGCTAATATGACAACCCTTCCGCTCATCTTTCCCTCCTTTATCATCTGCACTACAAGCCCTGCTGCCTCACGAGCTTTTTCTTGACCAACCATTCCATCCTTAACTTTGACGGCTTTCATATTCTCGTCTAAGCCAAGCCCCTTAATGTGAGTATGGGCTCCTATTCTTTCGAACTGTGTGATACGTGTTGGAACCTCCCGAATATCCGCCATATACTTTCCCCTCCATTAATAGAATTTAGAAAATCGAGAAAATTAAGAATTACTGAAGAGTCTAAAGAAAAAATATTTATCTGTTATTGGCACGTCTCATTAGAAGGGTTATTCTTCCTTTTTTAGTGACTCGATTATTTTTATGATATCCTCAGCACTTCGCCCCAATTTTAACTTGATATATGTCAAGGTGTCTCGCTCGGGGGGTTCATGCTTCTTCTTTCTTTCTTCTATGATCGACTCCTTCATTGAAGTTTCATGCGTCTTAACTTCAAGTCTTTCGACAACTTCTCTGAGATCTTTGGAGACCTTCTCTAGCTTTTCAACTATTGCATTAAGGTTTTTTTCGTGTTCCATCAATGTATTTATTAGGAGATCTAAGTAGCTCGCTCTTCCCTTCTCTTCCGAGCTCATGTATCCTTCTTCCCTTTAGACTTGAATGATCTTTATCAAATCTCCCCTATTTAAACTATTTATGAACTCCTGAGCTTGATGTTGAATTATGCTCTATGTTGCGTAAGTAACATACTTATCAGCAGTTTTCACTCTTCATAGATATGAAGAAACCATATCATTATTCTGTTATGATTAGCTATACCATACCTAGGTGAAAGTCTTGACTAAACGGCTAGAGACATTACCCAGAAGGTTCTATGAGAGGGATCCCGAAGTTGTCGCTAAGAATCTTTTAGGTAAGATCCTGATAAGAAAGATCGGAGGTAAAAAACTAAGCGGGATGATTGTTGAGACAGAAGCATATTACGGTCCTGAGGATCCGGCTTCCCGCGCCTCAGATGGCATGAAGAACTTTAATAGGCTTATGTGGCTTAAACCCGGCGTAGCCTTCATCTACAACGTCCATAAGTACTGGATGTTCAATATCGTCGCCCATGAACTTGGAAAGGTCGGGGCAGTTCTAGTGAGGGCGATAGAGCCGTTTGAGGGAATTGATATTATGAGAAGAAACAGGGGCATTAGAGATGAGAAGATAGTTAATCTGACGAATGGTCCTGGAAAGTTCACCGTTGCATTTAGAATTGATAAGAAACTAAACGGAGTCGACGTCACATCCCGGAAAAGCCCAATTTTCATTCTTGATAGACATATTCATGTTAGAATTTCAAGCTCAAAGAGGATAGGTGTGAGGGCAGATTTAGAGAAGAATCTACGCTTCTACATTCAGGGAAACAGATTCGTCTCAAAATATGGTTGAAATTAGATCTTCCAGTTGAGATTCACATTTTTCATGTCAGCGTATATCTTGACTATGCTAGCGATTATTATGAGAAGCCAGAGGGGTGAATAGATTATGTAGAAGAAGATGAACTCGGCTGGATTGAATACAAAGCCGATCTTCCTCGCAACGACATAGAAGAACGCCGAATAGGCTCCTAAGCTCCCGATCATAAAGGACAGATTCTTCACAAAAACGATCGATGTAGACGTGAATGCTGTAGGCGGAAGGAATAGGCTTACCTGAGTTGATAGGAGGATCATGAAGATGTATAATCCTTTGACATACAGATCGTCGGGAACAAAGACGGTAAATAGGAAGAATGGGAGAGTGGGAAACACCATTAGAAGTGAGGGTAGGAGAACCTCAGGATACTCCTTAACGATCCTAACTATATCGCGAAGATACTCCTTAAGCCATAAGGCGCTTCCAATACCCCAGCGTTTTCTTTGTTCAAACCATTTCCTCCAGGAAGAGGGAGCCTTAGTGCTTATGCTTACATCCTTCAAGAATTTATAGCTTAAACCTTCCATAAACGCCCTTGTAGCAAGGTCCACATCCTCGAGGATTACGCGTCTAAATCCGCCCAGCTTATTGAATGCTTCTCTCCTTATAGCGAATGCTGCTCCATTCAAGCCCAGACATTTTTTTAGATTATGCGAAAAAAGAAGATTAGTCAGATTAAAGCTTAAGTAATCGTAGCTGACAATCCTCGCGACGAAGGAGTCACGTATGACCTCCTTTTTCATCTCAACTATGTCTGCATCTTTGATCTCATCGGCGATTCTTCGAAGGAAATCTTTTGACTCTTCATCTATCCTGCAGTCGGAGTCAAGGAATAAAAGAATCTCACCATGAGATTTATCTACAAGTTCATTGAGAACATTTGCCTTTCCTTTTCTCTCCCCATTACAGATGAAGTATACGCAATCTGAAAACTCTCTCACTATGCTGAAACTCTTCTCTGTCGGTTCATCTATAACTACAAATATCTCCTTCTTCTCATATGGGTCATCTAGAAGGCGCTCTAGTAAAGGTTTAAGAAGATCAGACTCTCTATACACCGGTATAAATATACTTAATGTAGGTAACATAGCATTCATTTAATCTCAAATTATTAATTTATAAATTTATTCTGCATTTGGGAAAAAAATGAATTCGCTATGGAACACCTATTTGGCATTATTATTGCTAAATAAAAACTTAAGAGAATGCTATTCTAAGATAAACATCCGCTGAGGATTCTGAAGGGTTCATTGTCAGGATGTATGATGCGACAGGTGACGGCGCTAAAGATGAATTGATTAGTAAATTTAAGATTAAAAGAGCTTATGAAACAGATTTACTTGAGGGATATTAAACCTTTACGCGTTGAAGGAGGAAAGGTAATAGT
>Ga0164310_10000586_pt1 | contig 19604 bp, 22 predicted proteins | sample GuaBasSedimGuay1_FD_121795 | JGI IMG/M metagenome (GOLD analysis project Ga0164310, IMG submission 121795) | Subseafloor sediment microbial communities from Guaymas Basin, Gulf of California, Mexico - Guay1, Core 4569-9, 0-3 cm | ecosystem: Environmental > Aquatic > Marine > Hydrothermal vents... | reverse complement strand
GTAGAATATATAGTTATCTGCCTTTCTGATCTCAGCAGAAATATCATGTGAGGATTCGGTCAAGATGAGAGACGGATCAGAGATTCAAGCACTACTTGATTCCTTAGAAGCTCTAGTTGACGAAGCCAAAGGAAAAAGAGGCAAGTGGAAAGACGTGTGGCGCGAGATCAAGAACACCGGACAAGCATTTAAGGAATCATGGTTTCCGACCGCCAAAGATCGACAGGTCGCCTGGAATCGATTTCAGTCTATCGTTGCAAGAGTCAAAGCAAGCCAGGAGCGGGCCAGGCGGGAGTTTGAGGAGAGGCTCCGTGAATCCGAACGCCATTTGAAGCAGATCCGTTCCTACGCCTGGAGGGCAACTCCGTCCTCAGAGTTCGCCGACGTCATTCTTGCCATCGCTACGGGTGGGCTTTCTGTTCTGATCAAAACTGGCATTGAGGCAATCCTCGGTCCGTTTGATGAAAGGAAGCTTGAGCTTCAGAAGTGTAGTGAAGCTCTGAAAGAGGGTTGGTCCTATCTTTCCCAAAATAAAGGAGAAATGCTTGGAAAGCACAAGAAGGAGGCATTCGATGTGCTCAGCAGAGCGTCGGACGCGCTAGGGAGAGCCTGGGACGTGTGGAAGACAGGAAGGGAGCAAGCTCTTGAGCACTACCGGAGCCAGAAACGAGCCGCTTGGGAAGCCCGGCAAGCAAAACGCGAAGCTTGGGAATCCCGTATGAGGGAGAATTTATCAAAGCTAGAAGACCGTCTTGATCGGCTTGAGAGTGCTCTTGATCGTAGACGAAAGAATCTTTCCAAACTTGAGGACATGAGAGACTCAGCTCGTTCTGACTCATTCACGGAGCGTGTGGAGGGTTGGATCGCGGATGAGCATGACAGGATAGCAGAGATCGAGAGAAAAATTGATCAGGTCAAAGGATGGATATCGGAGACAGAAGCTAAACTCCGTTGAACAGGAAGGCCAATGGTAGTGCAAGTTTAGACTCATATGGTAATCAGGAGTTAACGACCTATCAACAACGGCAGATAACAAGCGCTTGCACCTGACGCCGCTCCGCTGCACTTCGCGGCGCAGGTGAAGCCAACCATTATGAAAGTGATTAATAGCAAGTTTGGAGCGTTATAATGAGAGTTTTTTTCAGTTTTTTATTTCTTACGATGGCCTCAGTTCTATCAGCTATACAAGCCTATTTGTTCGCATACTACAGAAATTTTGATTGGTGGCGATCGTTACTTTTAGCTTGCATGACAATTGGGTGTGTTATTGGCGCGACTATGATTTTCAAAGAATCAAAGGATACCCATTTGAGAAAGATTGCATCAGGTTACGCCGCTGTTGCTTGTTTAGGCTTAATATCGAGGATCGCATATCTTCTCCTTTTTGGGGGTGGTTTTACGAGTGGATGGGAATATGTGGTATTAGCGGTATATACATTATCTTTCGGTATATATGCTTATAATGGATTTGGGTAGTGTCCCCAAGGCTGATGCCACCAGAATGATTTTGGGGGGCAAGCCCCAAATGAGCGTACTGGACACCTTGAGAGAGCTAGGAGAAGAAAATGTAACCTTGGATAAGATAGTAAAAGAAGGATTTGGTGGGATTCTTGGTGTGGAATCAGGAGGCCCTGAACCAGGTGTTGGTTGTGCGGGCCGTGGTATTATTACCGCCATTGACTTGATGGAAACCCTTGGTGGTTATCCTGATGATTTGGATTTCCTTTTTTATGATGTGCTGGGGGATGTTGTCTGTGGTGGTTTTGCCATGCCCATGCGACAGGGCAAGGCACAGGAAATCTATATTGTCACCTCTGGTGAAATGATGGCAATTTATGCAGCAAATAATATCTGTAAAGGGTTAACAAAATACGCTTTGCGTAGTGGTATACGCCTGGGTGGAATCATTTGTAATAGCCGTAAGGTAGATAGGGAGATAGAATTGGTAGAAGAATTTTGTGACCGTATTGGTACCCAGATGATTTATTTTGTGCCACGAGACAATATTGTGCAAAAGGCAGAATTTAGCAAAAAGACTGTGATTGAATATGATCCTAACTGTAAGCAAGCAGAGGAATACAAAAATCTGGCTCAACGGATTATTGAAAATAAGAATCTTGTGATTCCTGAACCCATTATGAAGATGGATGACCTGGAGGCATTGGTGGTGAAATACGGTCTTGTTTAGAAAAATTTAAAGGAGAAAAAAAATGAAGATGATAAGGGCGATTGTCAGACCTGAAAAGGCAGAAGCTGTGGTAGATAGCCTGGCCAAAGAGGGTTATGTGGCCTTAACAAAGTGGGATATCTTAGGGCGAGGTAAACAGAAGGGATTGGATGTAGATAGTATTCATTACGATGTGTTACCCAAAGTGATGATTATGATGGTAACAGCAGACGAAAATGTTGATGAAGTTGTGGATATTATTGCTGAAACTGCCTATACAGGCCACTTTGGTGACGGCAAGATCTTTGTCAGCCCTGTAGATGGGGCCTATACCATCCGTACCGGCGCTAAGGGCGTCTAGGAGGGAACAATGAAGGAAATATATGCCATTATTCGGATAAATCAGGTGTCAGATACAAAAGAGGCCCTGAAAACAATTGGTTTTCCAGCGGTGACGGTCACGCCAGTAATGGGACGTGGTAAGCAAAAGGGTTTGCTAGACGAAATAACCTTTCAATTAAGTCCTGAGACAATTAAAAAGGCAAAACAAGGTGGGGAGATGAAGTATATACCCAAACGCATGTTGTTTATTGTAGTTGATGATAGTGCAGTGCCAATGGTAGTAGAAACCATTATTAAAGTTAATCAGACAGGTAACATTGGTGATGGGCGCATCTTTATCTGCCCAGTTGAAGAAGCCATTCGCATCAGGACAGGAGAAAAAGGCGCACAAGCATTAATATAAAGGAGGAAATCATGTATTTACCACACCCATGTTTTGATGTAGAGGCACATTTTAAAGTTGGGCGAATTCACCTGCCAGTGGCCCCGTTTTGCAATATTCAGTGTAATTATTGTGTGCGCAGTATAGGTAGTATTGAAAATCGCCCTGGGGTGGCAAAGGCAGTCATCGGTCCCAAAAAAGCACTAAGTCGCCTGAAATGGGCGCTTGTCTTTGAACCTCGTATCCAGATTGCCGCCATTGCCGGCCCGGGTGACCCTTTGGCCAATGAAGCAACTTTTGAAACATTTGCTTTAGTTAAACAGCACTTTCCAGGATTAAAAAAGTGCTTAAGTACTAATGGTCTAGCATTGGTAGATAAACTACCTCTGCTGGAAAAGATAGGGGTAAACTATCTTACAGTAACACTTAATGCAGTGAAACCCGAAATTGCTGAAGAAATTTATACCCATGTTCGCTGGAAAAAGCGAGTTTATCATGGCTTAAAGGCTGTGCGGATCTTATTGGAACGCCAACTGGAGGGGATTTATCAGGCCAGTCACAGGGGATTTATGGTAAAGATAAATACCGTGCTTATTCCTGGTATTAACTCTGACCACCTGCTAGAAGTAGCTAAAACTGTAAAATCTGCCGGAGCCTATATTATGAACATCATGCCTTTAATTCCTCTGGGCAAATTTGCCCATTTACAGCCACCTACAGCCCAAGAATTGCAGAACGTAAGAGCCCAATGTGCACCCATTATTAGACAATGGCACCTCTGTAAGCAGTGTCGGGCCGATGCCGTAGGTGTGTGTGGTGAGGAAATGGGCACACAGGTTCAGCAGGAGGCATGTCCTTACACCTATACTACCTCCTATGCTGTTTGTAGCCATTAAAATAAATAAAAAAGGAGTAAATTATGCCAATTCCAGAAAGCTATAAATTAAAATGTGATTATTGCATTCCACAAAGGTATAAGCACATGGCGCTTACTAGCAGAAAGCAGCCCAATATCCCTGCCTGCAATATTAAAACTGTTCCAGGTGATATGACCGAGCGTGGTTGCGCCTTTGCTGGCGCCCGCGGGGTGGTGGGCGGACCCATAGGGGATTGCATTCAAGTAATTCATGCACCTGCTGGTTGTGCCTGGTATCAATGGGGCACACGCCGTAATCTTTCAGCCATTTATGCCTGGGCAGAACCAAATAAACTCTGTAATGATTCCCACAATCGTCGGCGTGCTATTACCACAGATTTAAAGGAAAAGGATGTCATCTTTGGAGGCGTCAAAAAATTAAGAGACGCCTGTCTGGAGGCATGGCGGCTTATACCAGGAGCAGGAGGGATATTAATCTATACTACCTGCACCAGCGGTTTAATTGGCGACGATTGTCACTCTGTGGCCAGAGAAGTAGAGGCAGAAATAGGCAAACCTGTATTTGTCATTGATTCACCTGGTCTTTGTGGAGTGAGCCAATCTACAGGTCACCATCATTTTAATGTGCAATTCTATGACCAGATGGTGCAATATAGAAAAAGACACCCTGAGGTGTGTATGAAAGAAGAGGAAAAAACACCTTATGATATCAATATTGTTGGTGATTTTAATATGGACTGGGATCTGGCCTTGATTAAACCTCTATTTGAAAAATTGGGTTGTCGCATTGTTTGTGTATTTACTGGTGGAGAAAGAATGCGCAATCTATTAAAGATGCCTGATGCCAAATTGAATGTGCTGCATTGCCAGCGCTCTTGCACTTATATTTCAAAGTTAGTTGAGCAAGGTTATGAAGTGCCTTATGTCCCTGTAAGCCTATTTGGGATTGAGCAGTCAGCAAAGGCCTTAAGGGATGTAGCCAAATTTTTTGGGTCTAAAGAAATGATGGACAGAGCAGAACAGATTATTGAACAGGAAATAAAGACCATTACCCCTGCCTTAAATTTTTATCGTGCAAAATTGGAAGGTAAAAAGGTAGGAATGTATGTAGGAGGACCCAGGGTATGGCATTGGCCAAAAGTGATGAAAGAATTGGGCATGAAGGTGGTCTTTGCTATGTGCACCTTTGCCCATGAAGATGATTATGAAAAGATTAATGCCCGGCAGGAAGATGGTGTATTCATTATAGACGCACCTAATGAATTTGAAATTGAAGAGTGTCTGGAGCGATTTAAACCAGATTTATTTCTCACAGGGCTAAAAGAAAAATATTTAGCCCGAAAGTTTGGTGTGCCTACTGTAAATTCCCATTCTTACGAAAGAGGACCCTATGTCATGTTCCGTGGGTCAATCAACTTTGCACGGGACATTTATCAGGGAATCTATGCCCCTGTGTGGAAATTTACCAAAGATAAAGACTTTATGTAGGAGGGAAACATGAAATTGAATGGGAGATTAACCATAGAAGACCTCAATGCATTGCCTGAAATCCCCATAGAAGGGATCAATTATGAGCAGATATATATAGAAAAAGAGCCCATCTGCCCAGAGTATACACCACCAGATGAAACAATTATTCCTTCCCATAAGAGGAAGGTGGTAATCGATCCAGGTCGCATATGTATGCCCTTTGGGGCCATGTGGGCAAGTGTGGGTGTGCATAAGTGTATTCCCTTTGTTCAAGGGGCACAGGGTTGCACTACCTATCCCCGTTATACATTTTCTCGCATCTTTAGGGAACCGGTATCCATTGCTACCGCTTCCTTTCATGAGGATGCGGTTGTATTTGGTGGTCGGAAAAACCTGATTGAAGGAATACGCAACCTCATTTGCCGCTATCAACCAGAGGTAATCTCTGTCATTACAGTCTGTTCCAGTGAAATTATTGGTGATGACATAGACAGTTATTTAGACGAGGCAAAGGAACAATTGGAAGAAGAATTTGGGCCAGAGGTTTCAGATAGGGTTAAATTTGTCATCATTCATACCCCAAGCTTTGCCGGTTCCCATATTGAGGGTTATAACCGGGCGGCCAAGGCATTCTTGCAAACCCTGGCCAAAAAGCGCAGTCCCAATAATAAAGTCAATATCATCCCTGGGATAGTTACGCCTGGAGACATCAGGGAAGTCAAACACATTTTGAGATTGATGGGCATAGAAAACATTATCCTCTTTGATATCTCTGGTACCCTCGATTGCCCTTTAAGATTGCCCCAATCCATGCCCTATTACCCCAAAGGTGGCACAAAATCGGAGGAGATTATGGATATGGCCAATTCTCTAGCCACATTTGCTTTAAGCCCACATGAAGGCAAAGCTGGTGCTACTTATTTAGAAAAAAGGTTTAAGGTGCCTGCTATTATTGGCCCTTTGCCTTTAGGTGTGCACAATACAGATATATTTGTGAAAAGATTGGCTGAGGTTACTGGTAGACCTATTCCAGAAGAAATAAAAGACGAAAGGGGAATTTTATTAGACGCCATGGCCGATACATTTCACTATACTATGATGAGGCGGGTGGCCATTTGTGGCGACCCAGATATTGTAGCTGCTGCTACCAGATTTACCTGCGAATTGGGCATGGAACCAGTGGCTATTTTTAATGGTACACCGAGTAAAGACTTTGCGCGGGAAGTTTGGGCAGTAGGCGAAGAATATAACTATAAACCTACTATTTTTAATGGTGGCGATATGTTTGAATGGGAGGATTTTATTAAAAGAGAAAAGGTAGATTTGATTCTGGGAAACTCCAAGGCCGTAAATGTGGCTAAGGAAACCGATACGCCTATAGTCCGGATCGGCTTCCCTATCTATGATCGTGTGGGTTACCAGAGGCGGGCAAATATTGGCTATCGCGGCGGAGAGTATCTTTTGGATTTGATTGTAAATACTATCTTGGATAGCAAATTTCCAGATGACCGGGTGCATCAGTAAACGATTCACACTCATTGCAAAATGAAAATTGTAAATATCAAAATGCAAATTCGAATGGGGAGTAAAAAACATTTATGCCAGCAACTAATCTGAAGAAAGCTCATATATTAAGAAAGGCAGAGGGAGTTACTAAACTCCCACCCTGCCGTCGGCCTTCTGCTCCAGGCAAGATTACCCAACGCAGTTGCGCCTATTACGGAGCTAGATGGATGCTGGCCCCCTTAAAAGATGCCATTCACCTGGTGCATGGGCCAGTAGGTTGTGCCTATTATGGCAGTACGGTCAGAGGAAAAACTTATAAGCTATTTTCTACCGCGCTTAGGGAAAAGGATGTTATCTTTGGTGGCGGTGAGAAACTAACACGGAGCCTGATCGAGACAAAATGTCTTATGCCAAAGGCAAGGCATGTCTTTGTCTATATCACCTGTAGCACTGCTCTTATCGGTGATGATGTGTACGATATTTGTAAAAAGATGGAGAAAAAACTGGGTTGTCCTGTTATTGTAGTTAACTGCCCTGGTTTTAAAGGAGAGAGTCAGGCTAGCGGGCACAGGATTGCCTATGAGTGCATTTTAAATCAGCTTATTGGACAGGAGAAAAGACTAATAGGCCCTAACGCGGTAAACATTATTGGCGAATATAACATCAATGGTGAAACGCAGGTCATAAAATCGTTGCTCAAGAAGATGGGCATAAATGTCCACTGCGTTTTTACAGGGGATGCACCTTATGAAAGGATAATCACAGCCCACGAGGTTAAACTTAATCTCCTTATCTGCCAAAGCACAGGACGTTTTTTGGCACAAGAGATGGAACGTCGGTATGGTATCCCCCATCTCAAGGTTTCCTTTTTTGGCCTCTCTCAAACCAAAGCAAGCCTCCACAAAATTGGACAATACCTTGGTTTAAAAAAAGAGGCAGAAAAGGTGATTGCAGATGAAGAAAAGACCATTAAGCCCACGCTTTCTTATTTTTTGTCCAAACTTAAAGGCAAAAAGGCAGCTTTGTTCTTTGGTGCAAGCCGTATGGCTTCTATGATAAACGCACTTGAAGACTTATGCATGGAAGTAATAGCCACAGGTTCACAATTTGGCGATACTGCTGCCTACATGGAGACAAAGCAGGCTGTCAAGTCTGGTACCCTTATCATGGATGACGCGTCAGAACAGGATTTAGAGAATATGCTTCATGGTCTAAAACCAGATGTTTTTATGGGAGGAATCAAAGAGCAGTATCTCTCTCATAAGGCAGGTATTGGGTTTTGTATCTTCCCACAGATCAAACGTGCTGGTCCTTATGTGGGTTTTAAGGGTTTTTTAAATTTTGCCAGGAGTGTCTATAAGGCCGTTTATGCCCCTGTGTGGCGCTTAATTAAATCTTCATAAAGGAGAGATTAGAAGTGGAAATTGCCATTTGGAATATTCAAAAGATAAATATCATGTCTAAAGACAGGGATACAGTCAGGCTGGAGATCGAATTTAGGACGGCCGATGTTCAAGAATTTACTTTAGCAGATTATAACGGCCAGAGATTAATCAACACCTTTTCCAACTTTGTCCAAAGAGACAATATATATTCAGGTCTTTATAAAGGCCCTTGAAAGAGAAAGTTATGTTTAAAACGAACAGAGAAGAAAAACTATGCCAAAACTTAATTTTAATAGGGCTGTTAATCCTCGGTATTTGTTATGCAGATATAACACAGGCTGGTGATTTTTTACTGGTCTTTGCAGGGACAGGAATGCAAATACCTCTAGATAAAATAGGCAAACAGTTTGAGGAAGAATACAGAGTAAAAGTTGCCTATGATTATGAAGGTAGTGGCCGTTTGGGCAATAAAATCCTAGCCGGGCAGAGACCTGATGTCTTTATTCCTGGCGGAGAAAAGTGGGCTAAATTGCTTAGAGAAAAGGGTTATGTGAAGGCTTATTGGCCTATTGCCTATCACATTCCTGTAATTATTACGCCACCAAATAATACTAAAGTGAAGAACTTAGTAGATTTTATGAAAAAGGATGTGCGTTTAGTGCTCGGTGACGGTAAGGCCTGTGCCATTGGTCGGATAGAGAGCTGTATTTTTAAAAAGGCAAATTTGGACGAAACAAAAATGAATGTGTTGGCAAAGGGGGTAACAGTCAAACAACTTGTTTATTGGATTGAGGGGAAAAACGCTGATGCCAGTATTGTCTGGCGCGCTGATGCCATTCAATCCGGAGGAAAGATAAGGACAGTATTTATCCCTAAAGAAATTAATTGTATAGAGATTATTCCGGTATGTGAAATAAACAAAGCACTACATCCGAAAATGGCCAAAAAATATATTAATTACCTTTTCGTGAAAGGAAAGCTTATATTTAAAAAAATGGGTTTTAAGGTAGCAGAATAAGGGGAGGAAATTCTTGCTTGTTTTTTTAAGTGTTATTGTGACTTTAGGGTTTGGAGTTAACGCAATGGCATTAAACATCCCTTCTGTACAGATGGGTAATACGCTTTTAGATATTAGCACCAATCTACGCTTGAGATATGAATGCCAGAACAATTATAACATCAAAAAATACGCCAATACCAAAGACAACTATCTGTTAGAAAGATTTCGCTTCAATGTGGAGTTAAAGACTCAGCAAGGACTAAAGGCATCTATTCAGTTCCAGGACTCTCATTGCGCTGATTCGCTGATTGTACCTTAAAAGTGGATGATTTTAAATCCGGTTTTCACGAAAAGGCAGATTATGTGATTTTTCAAACCTTGGTGAAGTTTTAGGAAAAAGGATGATTCTTTTTACTGAAGAAAAATTGGAAAAGATTGTTGGTAAGGATGTGCCTTATTTTGACTTCACAACTGTTATTCTTGGAATTGGTGATAAAAATGGGCAGATTACCTATACGGCCCGTCACGATATGGTTAGCTGTGGCACAGAAGAAGTAAGAAATATTTTTGGAAAGTTTAATATCAAAACTAATATCTTTATTCCTTCCGGTACATTTATTCAAAGAGGGACAATCCTTTTAAAGGCCGAAGGTTTGGCTGGGGTTTTACATAAAGTCTGGAAGGCTACTCAAAATTTGCTTGAATATGCTTGCGGTATAGCAACAAAAACTCATAAACTCATCAGTTTGGCCCAAAAAGCAAATCCTGAGGTCTGTGTGGTAACCACCAGAAAACACTTTCCTTTAACTAAAAAGATTTCTATCAAGGCCATCTTATCAGGCGGGGCCATGCCTCATCGTTTGGGACTTTCAGAAACCGTTTTGGTCTTTGGGGAACACTTAAATTTTTATGGAGGATATGAAAAATTCTTCAAAGACCTAAAAGAAATCAAAAAGCAGGTGCCTGAAAAGAAGATCACGATAGAAGTAAAAGATATAGAGACGGCTTATAAAGCCATTAAGGCAGGAGTAGATATTTTGCAACTTGATAAATTGCCGGTAGCCAAGATCAAACAGGTGGTGGAAATGGCCCGGCAGGAGACAAAAGGAACAAAGATTGCCGCAGCTGGGGGCATTAATGAGACAAACATAGAGGAATATGCAGCCACAGATGTAGATATTATCGTGCTTAGCTGTGCTTATTTTGGGAAACCAGCAGATATTAAGGTAATCTTAAAGCCATGCGGATAAAAATATTGCAGCCATTAATTTTTGATTTGCTAATTGGTTTGACTGCTTGCGTATTTTTTGCTTTTATTGTGTTAGTCTTACTAGCCCTAGCCGGTACCACCTCTTTGCATCAATTGTGGCATCAAATTCATTCCTCTGTTGTCCTTTTATGCATCTGGATCAGTTTAGAAACCTCATTAGTGGTTGCCTGTTTGACCTTTCTCTGTGGTCTCCCTATCGCCTATCTACTGGCTTTAAAAGATTTTAAAGGCAAAGTGGTGCTTGATAGCCTGATTGACCTACCAATAGTGATACCACCTTTAGTCACTGGCCTGGCCTTGTTGGTCATTTTAGGTGGTGATGGTCTGATAGGACGTATCTTAAACCGCTGGGGCATTGGTATCATCTTTACCAAAAAAGGCATTATTATTGCTCAATTATTTGTGGCAGCACCATTTTTTATTAAAACGGCAAAGGAATCTATTTCTGCCATTCCCCAAAATCTGCTGGCCGCTTCTGCCACATTGGGTGCCTCGCCATTTTATACCTTTAGATACCTGATACTACCATTAAGCAAAAATGGCCTCCTGGCAGGCTTGGTCATGAGCTGGTCTAGGGCTCTGGGTGAATTTGGAGCTACGGCCATGGTAGCCGGGTGTATCCCACGAAAGACTGAGACCATGACTATTGCTATTTATATGCAGGCCATGGGCGGAGATTTAGTCTCGGCTACAACCATTGCTTTAATTCTGGTGGCTTTTTCTTTTTTTTCTCTTTTAATTTTTAAAATTAGCTTCAGGCATAAAGATGAGTATCGTTATTAGAAATATAACCAAGGCCTTTGGCAAACAAATCGTTTTAAATAATCTCTCTCTGGAGATTAAAAAAGGTGAATTCCATGTTATTTTAGGACCCAGTGGAGAAGGTAAAAGCACTTTTTTGAACATTATCGCAGGTTTAATGAAACCAGACAAAGGAAATATCTGGATTGAGGGTCAACTGGTCAACAAACTTTCACCACAAAAAAGAGAGGTTGGCTTTGTTTTTCAGGACTATGCCCTATTCCCTCATCTCACGGTTTATGAAAATGTTGCCTACGGCTTAAGGGCCAAAGGCTTGAAAGAAAAGGTAATCAGGAAGAAGGTATTTCGTTATTTGGAATTGGTGGGGTTAATGACTTACCAAAATAAATACCTGATCGCATTAAGCGGTGGTCAAAAGCAGCGTGTTGCTTTGGCCAGAGCACTAGCTACAGAACCAAAAGTTTTACTTTTAGACGAACCATTGAGTCATCTGGATCCCCATCTTCAGGAACAATTAATGGATGAATTAAAAGATATTCAGAGAAAAACAGCCGTTACTACGCTATATGTTACCCATAATCAAGCAGAGGCCATAGTACTCGGAGATAGAATTTCTGTGTTGTATCAAGGGCATATTGAGCAGGTAGGAGAACCAGCAGAGGTCTTTTATAGGCCTAAAACACCTTTTGTGGCCAAATTTGTTGGTGCAACCAATGTATTAAATGTTCGGCTCTTGGAGGTTAACGACGAAAGAGCAAAATTCCGTATTGTCCATCCAGAGCTCAAGAAAGTATTAGAAATAATAGTTTTAAAGTATCCCATTTTTAATAGAAAAAAAACACTTTCTTTATGCCTACATCCAGAAAAAATAAAACTATGTCAAGAACCAAAAGAGGTAAACAGCTTCCTAGGAACTGTATTAAAGGTTGAAAATCAGGGACCTATTCTACAGGTAACAGTAGATATTTGGGGGTTAAGATTAAAGGTGGTGTTACCAAAGGTAATGTTTGGAGCATTAAATAAAGAAATTTGGGTTTGTTTTCCACCTGATGCCTTACACCCATTGTGTGGGAGATGTTATCGCCTACCTATACATTTACGGGAGTGCAAACAGCAAAAAAATAAAAGAGGAGGTCTAAATGAGGTTACATTATCTCCAACATGTTCCATTTGAAGACTTAGCCAACATTACAATATGGACAAAGAAAAAATGCTATAGTGTTTCAACAACATTGCTTTTTAATAACGAAAAACTTCCTGACATAAATGAATTTGACTGGTTAATTATATTGGGAGGTCCGATGAATATTTATGAGGAAGATAAGTATCCTTGGCTAGTCAAAGAAAAAAGATTTATTGCTAAGGCAATTGATAACCAAAAAATCGTTTTAGGCATTTGTCTAGGTGCCCAGTTGATTGCTGATGTGCTTGGAGCTAGGGTTTGCCAAAATAAATACAAAGAAATTGGATGGTTTCCAGTCTCCTTAACCCAGGAAGCAAGGAAATCTCCTATTTTTAGTTCTCTACCCAGCAACTTTATTGCCTTTCTTTGGCACGAAGATACCTTTGGAATACCTTCTGGAGCCATAAGAATTGCTGAAACCAAAGCATGTGCCAATCAAGCCTTTGAATACCATAGACGGGTCATAGGACTACAGTTTCATCTTGAATATTCAAAGAAAAGCATTTCCCAATTAATAAAATACTGTCCAGATGACTTAAAAGAAAGCAAATATATACAAAAACCAGAAAAAATGCTTTCTCAAGAGGAATATTTGAAGGAAATAAACAAGACCATGAATTTGCTATTAGATACCATTGAAAGGCTATCTTAAGGAGGTATCTATGAAAGGCATTGTAGATACTACCTTAAGAGAAGGGGAACAGGCAGCTTATGTGTATTTTAGTATAGAGCAAAAACTCCATATTATTGATTTGCTAAGCCGGATTGGCGTTGGCGAAATAGAGATGGGGATGGGTGTGAAAGATCCAGAAATTAAAACATTAGTTGAGCGGGCAAGAAAAATAACAATGGCTAAACTTTCCCTGTGGTGTCGGTGTTTAAAAGAAGATATTGATGAAACTTTAAGCCTTGGTCCTGATGTGATGGCCATGTCGGTGCCAGTATCAGACATTCAAATTGAACATAAGTTGGGTAAGACGAGGCAATGGGTGTTGGAGACAGTGCAAAGGAACATTGCTTATGTGCGAAAAAAGGGTGATTGCTATATTTCTTTAGGTCTAGAAGATGCCTCACGTGCCGATTTAAACTTTGTAGAAAAAGTATGTAAGATGGTCCAGGAGGAAGGGGGCAATCGGATTCGTTTTGCGGATACTTTAGGGGTTTTAAGCCCTATTGAAATGTATAAAATCGTGCAGGTTTTAAAATCTCACTTTAGCCTAGATATTGGTGTCCATACACATAATGACTTTGGGATGGCAACAGCCAATGCCATTGCTGCTATTCAGGCAGGAGTTGATTTTGTGGATGTTACTGCTTGCGGTTTTGGTGAAAGAGCGGGTATTGCAGCATTAGAAGAAGTAATAGCCTTTTTGGTCAAACGCATGGATGTTAAACGCTACCACCTGCTACATTTGCAGCCGCTGTGTCGCTATGTAACTGAAGCTGCTTGTATGCCTATCTCACCAAAAAAACCGATTGTAGGAGAAGAAATCTTTGTTTGCGAATCGGGCATTCACATTGACGGGCTGTTAAAAGGCCCTTACACTTATGAACCATTACTCCCGGAGGAATTAGGTCTAAAACGCAAGGTTTTAATCGGGAAAAAGGCTGGAAAAAATGCACTGATTGCAAAATTGGACGCTCTAGGATTAAAATTAAAACATTCTCAATTAGACGATGTGTTGAAGCTAGTAAAAACCACCTCTTCCCGTTTAAAGCGTTGTCTCAGCGATGAAGAGTTGTTACAAATTGTTCGGCAAGCCTTGTGAAGTATGTGCTAATAGGTAATCCATACACCATAATTTAGCTTGTTTTTATGAACGATATTGCTGTCTTAGAATTACTTAACGGGCAAGTCATTTAAGCTGTAAAAAGGTTAAAACATGAACATTCAAGCCCTATTTCTTCTCACTCTTTCTGCCTTGTTTCACATTGGCTGGAATTTTTGGGTAGAAAAACAGCCGTAATAAACAGGTGTATATCTGGTGGATATTTGCTACTGCCCTTTTCTTTTTCTTACCCATCACCTTGTGGCACTGGTCAGGGTGGGAGGCCCTACCCCCCCAAATCTATCCTGGCTTGCCTTCTGGGCCTTGGGTGCTTCTTTTTTTGCCTCAATTGGCGCAGTTTTAGATAAAGCAGGTGTAGAAGTATTACCTCCGCCACTCATGTATCATTATGTTGCCCTAATGGTTATATTTATGCTCTTTTTCCTTAGCCTTTGGGTATGGTCTCGCTTTATCCCCAAAGTAATCTTGGCCGAAATAAGACATCATCCGAGCCAAATCTTATTCGGCGGCATAATGCTAGCTGGTTCGTTTCTCTTTTTTCGGCATGGGATAAAAATTTGTCCCATCAGTTATGCAGTAGCTATTCGGCGGGCCAGCATTCTTTTAAGTGTCTGGTTGGGTATGCTTGTTTTTAAAGAAACCCATGGATTCACCCCTACGGTGGCTTCCATATTAATTATCGCCGGTTTGCTGTTGTTAAAATTGGCATAATTTGTGCCTTTTATGCAGAAAGACCCTTAGCTTCCCCAGGTAGTTCCTATTTTAAACACTTTTGTCAATACCGCTCCTCACTTTTTACAAAAATGTAAAAACAATACCTATCTTTTATTAATACGAAGGATATCTAAATGATAATCTATAAAAAATAAATAGGCAGAGTATCTTTTAACAAAATTGTAAAATTTGAATCAGCAACCTTGCATTTATCTAGTTTTTTCATGCGATTTTTTAACTGGCACGGTTTATGCTGGGTAAAAAATAAAAAAGAAAAGTAGGATAGAGGTTATGCGGAATAGAGGGATAAAATCAAGATTTTTTCTTGCAGTCTTAATGAGTATCTTTCTAACTACTATGGCATCTAATAGAGTATCTGCTCAACTACTCAGTAAGATCCATGAGGATCTTTCAGCATCGCTCGTATTGGATACCAATACCAATTATATATTTAGGGGTGTTACTATTGTAGATGATCCGGTGTTTCAGCCGGATGTATCGCTTGGCTTTAAGGGTCTGACAATGGGCATATGGTGGAATGTGTGTCTTAGTGAGGCAATAGATCAAGGTGGTGTGGGAACAGCCCCTGCTGCTAACGAGATAGATTATTATATTGAGTATACCTGTGAATACAAAGTTTTCAGTGCCTCTTTAGGCTGGATTTATTATGAATTCCCCCATACAGCACTTCCCGATACCCAGGAGGTTTATTTTGGCCTAGGGCTTGGCCTTCCCCTAAACCCTTCAGTAACCATGTATTGGGATGTGGATGATAATGCAGGGGGGCTTTACTGGTTGTTTTCAGTAACTCAGGATGTCAATATAGCTAGCTTAACTCTTACCCCATCCCTTGGTTTAGGGCTTTCAAATCCAAAACACAGTTCTTACTATGCAGGTGTGGATATGGATTCAACCCATGTAATGGATATGAATCTTGGTCTCAATGTAGGAGTACCTTTAGGTAGGTTTATGGAAAAACTGGGAGCGACTATGAATTTGCATTTAAATTACTCATTCTTTCCAGGAACAGGACTCCGTCAGCAGATTGAAAAACAACCTAAACCCGTAAATACCAAGGATGCCTTCTATATGGGACTGGGATTGTCATTTAACTTTTAATAATCTTTTCACAAAAGAGGGGGTATAATAATGATGCGAAAGATTTTACTATTAAGCTTTCTGGCCTTGTTGATTGCTGGATACACAGTGCCGTTTACTATGCCTGTCCGCCATTGCTATGCCCAGGCATTGGCAGGCGGGGCAGAGGATGTTCCAGAAATACATGCCCAGGTGGAAGCACAGGCAGAGCCAGAGGTGGAGGTCGCGACAGAGGCGGAACCAGAGCCAGAAGCACCTACTCCTACAGCGGAAAGTAATGCCGAGGCTATTGCCACTAAAGGGGTAGCCCTTGATACAGTCTGGACCCTGCTTGCTGCGGTACTGGTTATGTTCATGCAAGCGGGCTTTGCCTTGCTGGAGGCAGGCTTTACCAGAGCAAAGAATGCCGTTAATGTATTGATGAAGAACCTCATGGATTTCTGTTTTGGAAGTATCTTCTACTGGATGATAGGATTTGGGATCATGTTTGGGGCAGGAAACCTCCTTTTTGGAACATCTGGTTTTTTTCTCCAGGATACAGGGAGTACCTTTGATTCCCTATCTTGGTCAACAGTGCCTTTGGAATGTAAGTACTTCTTCCAGTTAGTTTTCTGCGCTACAGCTGCCACTATCGTTTCAGGGGCCATGGCCGAGAGGACCAAGTTTATCGCATATATATTTTACAGCATTATAATCTCAGCCATTATCTATCCGGTAGTAGGCCACTGGATATGGGGTGGTGGCTGGCTGGCTGGTATCGGGATGTGGGATTTTGCCGGGTCTACCGTGGTCCATTCGGTAGGAGGCTGGCTTGCCCTTACCGGGGCTGTAATGCTTGGGCCAAGGATTGGCAAATATAGTGCAGATGGCTCACCAAATGCTATTCCGGGACATAGTATACCTTTAGCCACATTAGGGGTATTTATCCTGTGGTTTGGTTGGTTTGGATTCAATCCAGGGAGTACCATGGGAGCTATCCCGGATATTGCACATATCGCTGCCACCACCAACATTGCTGCAGCAGCGGCAGCAATAGGTGCCATGCTCACAGCCTGGTGGATGTTCAAGAAGCCAGATGCCAGTATGACCCTTAATGGTGTAATTGCAGGACTTGTGGCTATAACCTGCCCCTGTGCCTTCGTCTCCATCGGAAGTGCCATATTGATCGGGCTTGTTGCTGGCATCCTAGTGGTATTGTCAGTGGTATTTTTCGACAAGGTATTACATATAGATGATCCAGTAGGGGCTATCTCGGCCCATGCTACCTGTGGTGCCTGGGGCACATTCTCACTGGGGCTCTTTGCCCAGGATAAGTTCTCTCCGGGGACAACCGGTAACGGACTTCTATTTGGGGGAGGATGGAAGCTGCTGGGTGCCCAGTCATTGGGGATTATCTCTGTATTCGCCTGGTGTATGATTACAGGCTTCCTCCTCTTCTATATAATTAAACACCTTGTAGGCTTAAGGGTAAGCAGAGAAGAGGAACTGCGTGGCCTTGATATTGGTGAACATGGGATGGAGGCTTATTCTGGGTTTCAGATCTTTATCACACGATAACAGGAGGTATAAAAGATGAAATTAATTGTAGCTATAATTCAACCCCACAAGCTGCCTGATGTCAAGCAGGCATTATTTGATGCAGAGGTATACAGCATGACTGTGAGTACTGCCCTTGGATGTGGCCATCAGATGGGATATACCGAAACCTATAGAGGAGTGCCTCAAGAAGTAAATCTCCTTAATAAGCTAAAAGTTGAGATAGCTGTAAATGAAGACTTTGTGGAACCTACTATAGATGCCATTATCAAAGGGGCAAGAACAGGAAACATAGGCGATGGCAAGATATTTGTCCTAGATCTCCCCCAGTGTATAAGGATTAGGACTCAAGAAAGAGGGAGTAAGGCCATTGGGTGATTCTGTATTAAAATAATTAAGGAGGTGCAATTATGTTAGGAGTATGGATAGGAGTAGGTGTGATATTAGCATTACTTCTTCTAGCCTTCGTTAAAGCAAACGAGAGGATTTGCCACCCCAATGAGCTATTGGTATTCTCAGGTAGAAAAAGGAAGTTAAAAGATGGAACGGTAGTAGGATACAGGGTTATAAAAGGAGGAAGGGGGCTTAAGATTCCTATTATCGAGTCAGTAAGCCGGATGCCACTTACTACTATACCTATTGAGCTGGAGCTTAAAGGGGCTCTTTGTAAGGGGGTCATCCCCATAGACATCCAGGCCATGGCCAATGTCAAGATAGCAGGAAGTGAGGAGGAAGGACTCTCTAATGCCTTAGAAAGATTTTTAGGTAGGAATATAGATGATATATCTCGAATTGCAAAGGAAAACCTGGAGGGAAGTCTACGTGGAGTTTTGGCTACATTGACCCCTGAAGAGGCAAACAGCAAAAGACTTGAGTTTGGTGAAAAGGTAGCTCAAGAAGCAAGAAAGGATCTTAGAAGGCTTGGTTTAATCCTTGATACCTTTAAGATTAAACATATATCTGATTCTGAAGGGTATCTAGATGCCATTGGTAGAAGGAAAAATGCCGAGGTAAGGCGAGATGCCAAAATAGCTGAAGCAAATGCAGAGGCCGAGGCCAGGCAGGTGGCTGCAGAAGCAAAGAAAAGGGGAAGGATAGCCGAGGCAGAGGCAGAAATGAGCATAATAGATGCTGAAAATAGACTTCAGGTCAGAAAGGCCAATCTGGCTGCTGAAGCAAACAGGGCCGAAGCCAGGGCAAAGATAGCCACTGACATCGCCAGAGTTGAGGAAGGACAGAAGCTTGAAGAACGGAGGGTTGAGATGAATAAGAAGAAATATGAGGCTGATGTGATTGTACCTGCTCAGGCGGATAAGCAGGCCAAGGAATTAAAGGCCATAGGGGAAGCGGCCAGAATAGTAGAAAATGGAAAGGCCATGGCAGAAGCGGTCAAATTGATGCGACAAGAGTGGGAAAAAGGCGATACCAGGGAGCTTTTCTTGATCCAGCAGCTTCCTGATATCCTGGATAAGGTCACCAGGGTAGTCTCAGAAAATTTATCCGTTGATAAGGTTACTATAGTGGATAGCGGTGATGGACACGGAGTGCCTACTTATGTAAGAGGGGTTGCTGGCTCTATAGTTGCTATATTTGAGGAAATAAAAAATGCCACAGGGCTAGATGTACCTGAGATTCTTCGAGCCAAAAGCAGGACCACCGGAGATTAAAGGAGAAATTCAGTTGTAGCATTGACAAAACTATAAAATAGAGATTACACATGAGCGGAGAGACTAGAAAGATTTAGCCAAGAGGAGAAGACGCATGCTTTGCAAAACAAAAAGAGATGTTATAAAGATAGTAAAGGAAAGGGATGTAAATTATATCCAGTTGTGGTTTACGGATGTTCTGGGCTATCTTAAAAGCTTTACCATCACCCCATCAGAACTGGAAGAGGCCATTGAGGAGGGGATGGGATTTGATGGTTCCTCTATTGAGGGATTTGCCAGGATAGAAGAAAGCGATATGATTGCCAAGCCCGACCCCACTAGCTTTGAGTTTTTGCCATTTAGCAATGGGGGAGGACCTGTGGCTAGAATGTTTTGTGATATCTTAGAACCAGATGGCTCCCATTATAAGGGCGATCCCCGCTATGTTCTAAAGAGGATTTTACAAAAGGTAAAGG